>VOFC01004294.1_pt1 | contig 29409 bp, 45 predicted proteins | sample 5384161 | NCBI WGS metagenome assembly VOFC01 (sample SAMN12384722, study PRJNA508395) | human gut metagenome | isolation source: healthy gut B | host: Homo sapiens | reverse complement strand
GTTCGTGCTCTGGTTCGCCTTCAGGTAACGCTGCTGCGGATGTAGGCCAGGACGTTCTGCAGCTGGGTCTGGTAGCCCTGCGCGTTTTTTTCAGCTCGTTGAGCTTTTTGCTTCTGCGGCTTCGAGCACGCCGAGCTTCGTGACATGCTCCTTGGCGGCGTCGCTCAGGCCTTCATATGCGCTGCGGGCAGCGGTGATGAGGCCTTCCTTTTCCAGCGTGACGGTGCCGATGGCTTCGATCTTTGCGTCGACCGCGGCGGCCGCGTCGCGGTCGGCCTGATCCTGCGCGGCGTCGGCAAGGACCTCTTATAGTCGGCCTAGGCCTTGGCGAGCTTTTCTTCCGCATCGGAGAGCAGCTTCTTGGCCGCATCGGTCAGGCTCTTGTAGGCGCCCGAAGCCTCGTTGATGGCATCCGCGCTGTCCTTGGTGACCGGGAAGAGCGTGTCGATCTTCTCCCCGGCGGCTTTCGCAGCCGCCTGATTGGCCGTGCTGACGACGGTAACGGTCACGCTGACTTCCTCGCCTGCCAGCTTTTTGAGCGTATCGAGGACATCCGCGTAGCTGCTGTTGTCCTTGCAGGTCTCGTAATAGCCGCCGAAGCGTGCGCTCTTGAGGTTGGCGGTGATGGTAACGGTCTTGTCGTCGGTCGCATGCGGGGTGACGAGCAGGTTTTCATCGGCGATGACGGCGCTGTTGCTGCTGCGGAAAAGCCGCCAGGGCTGTGTGCCCATCGAGTCATAGCCAGGCAGATCCGTCGGGATGATGCCGGTGCCCAGCGTTTCGGCGCTGGTGTAGACCCAGATGAGTTTTCCGTCGGCATCCAGACGGGCCTCATGGAAGGCGTGCAGGTTCTTCGTGACGGCATCGGCCGAGATGTTCTGGTCGTCGTTGATGCCGGCGAAGAAGTTCGCCTTGGCCTTCTCGAGCAGGGCCAGCTCCGCGGCGAGCTCGGAGGGCTTCAGCGGGGTGACGGTGATGATGCCGAGCTCCTTGGTCTGGGTGTAGCGGGTATCCAGATCCTTCCCGTTCTTCTTCGTGACGGTGAGGGGTCAGCTTGACCTGTCCGGCCGTCTCCGCGAGGCGGCAGATCTTCAGGCGGTAGCCGTTCACTGCCGCGTAGGTCGTCGCAGTGCCATCCGGCGCGGTCGCGGTCACGGTCATGGCATAGCCGTCGGAGCCGGTATGGAAGCTGACCGTCGTAAAGTCCCCGGAGCGCAGGAGCTGGATATCATTCGTCACGTTGGCCGGGTCGATTGGCTCTTTGGTGACGGAGTCCGTCAGTCGGGCCAGCGTGTACTCCCGCGCAGATCTTTTGGATGGTCTGCATGTAGTCGCTCGCCGCGCCGGGGATGGTGACTTCGATCGTCCGTGTGACGGTGATCGGCGCCTCGACGTCCTTATTATAGTCGTCGATGTTCTTGTTGAATGTGAAGGTGGCGGTCAGCTTGGCCGCGGTGGCCTCCTCGTTGGGATGGATCGTGCCTTCCGCGGGGGTCAGCGGGCCCTTGTCCTCCACGGTGACGACGACGCTGGAGCTGGTCCAGCTGATCGTCGACCAGCCGCAGGTATCCAGTCTCACCGGGAGCGTCAGGGTCTTCGTGACCGCGGTGCTGATTTCGTTCTCGCCCTTGATGGTGTCGAAGGTCAGGGTCTCTGCCGCGGCGGTCATGGCTGTGGTGACCTTTGTGCGGTCCCACGGGATGGAGACCATGCAGCTGCCGGTCGTGACGCTGACTTCGTTCGCGGTGCTGAGGGTGAACGTTACGCCGTTGACCCGCGCGTCGCCGGTGCCGATGCTGCTCTGGGACGGATCCTCGTAGTAATAGGTGACCTTGCCGCTGTCGTCGATCAGCGTGCCCGCACCGAGGCTCGTCTTGCCCTTGTCCGCAAAGGGTCACGGTGATCTGGTCGGCGGTCAGGGGACGCGCCGCTGGCGGTGATGGCGTCCGCGAGCTTGGCGCGGACGGTATCGAGGACATTCACGTCACCTGTCTGATAGGCCACACGGAAGCGCGTGCCGAGCTTGGCGACGATGGCCTCCAGCGCGGCCTTGTCCGCGGAGTCGGCCGTCCTGACGGTGAGGGTGAATTCCTTCATGTCGGAGACGCCGTTCTTCGTGATCGTAGCGGTCAGGATGACGGTCACGTCATTGTTCGTCGGGAGCGTGACGGTGCCGTCGTCGGCGATGATCGCCGGCTTGCTGCTCTTCCAGGTGATGATCGAGCCTTTCGCGCCGGTCGAAGCCAGTTCGAGCTTCCCGGCGGAGGTCACAGTCGTCGGGGTGACGGTCAGGGCCGCTTTATCGGCCGCGACGTCCTCGGCGTCCTGCGTGACCTGCGGGGCGCGGCCGCCCTGCCATTTGAGCACGGGGAAGCCGCCGTTGATGTTCTCCGCGTCGACGTTGAAGGTCTTGTCCGTCGGGCTGAGGGTGATGGCAAAGGCGTCGAGCTTCATCTCGGACGCGAGCTTGCAGTTTGCCTCGCCCTTGTCCAGCGGGTAGCCGACCATCTCGTCGGTGTGGACGGTGCTGCCGGAGGTATAGGAATATGTGCCCTTCAGGAAGTAGCAATTTTCAACGCTGCCGATCGGGTCACCATTGCTGTTTGCAATCGTGCCCGCGATCGTGCCGCAGGCCGGGTTCGTAGAAGTACTGACGGAAACGATCTTGCCGGTGTTATAGCAGTTCTTTACGATCGCAGATGCAGTGTCGTTGGCAATGCTCACAATACCTGCCGTACGGCTCGGGCCAGTGATCGTGCCGGTGTTATAGCAATCCGAAATCGCCGCGCTCTTCAGCACACCAGCGATACCGCCTACGCCGCCGTAACCCTTTTTGTGCAACTGTCACAGCACCGGCATTGAAGCTGCGGGTAATGGGCCAGAAGACGAACCGGCGATACCGCCGACCTCTGCAACGTAGGTCGGAGAATTTTGGTCCGCGCCGGTCCAATTGCTGCTGATCGCACCATAGTTGGCGCAGTCGGTGATATGACCGGCCGCATAGAGCCGCCCGACGATGCCGCCGACGACCGACCATTTTGCGGAGATGGTCATATGGCTGACGCAGCCCTCAAACGAGCCATAGGCCTGATTGCTGATACCGCCCTTCGGGGCCGTATCCTTGTCGTCTGCAGCGTGATTGCTGCCGTAGACCGTGACGTTTTTGACCAGAGCGCCTTCGCCGGTATAGCCGAAGAGCGCGGCGGTCGACCGTAGACGGACTTGCCATTGCCGTCGAAGGTGCCGGTGTACATATGGCTGTAGTCGCCGATGGGGGTCCAGGTGTTGCTGGTCTGGCCGTAGTTGACGTAGATGTTGGCCGTCAGCCTGGCGTGATATGCGGTATTGCCCGCGTTGACCTGATCGGCGAACCAGGCGAGCTCCGCCGCGGTGCTGATCTCGTAGACGCCGTCGGTGGGCGTGACGGGTGTTTTGTCCGTGCCGTTCCAGGTCTTGTTTGTCTCGAGCTGAACTGCGATGGTCGCATCCTTGCCGCTGACGGTGAAGGTCGCTTCGACCTTGTAGTAGCGGGCGTCGTCGACGATGTATGTGTACGTGCCGTCTGGCAGACTGTAGGTGAAGGAACCAGCCGCGTTGGGCTCGACGCTCTCATCTGCATGCTTGACCGTGACGGAGGCCGGGTGACGCTTGCGTTCTCGTCATCGGTGAAGGTCAGCGTGACGGTGTACAGCTGCGCACCTGCCAGCTCGATGGTGCCGACGGTCTGCGCCGCGCCCGCGACGGTGAAGCCGCCGGTCGCGCTCGTGCAGCCGAGCTTGGAGACGATGTAGTGGTATTCGCCGTTCGGCAGGCTGTAGACGTTCGCATTTTCCGCCGTGGGCTGGATCGTCTCCCCGGCCGCGTCCGTGACGGTGATCTTTGCGCCGGGCGTTGTGACGTTGAAGGTCACGGAGAAGGTCTCAACGCCGAGGTTGACGTCGACGCGCTGGCTCTCGCCATTTACGGTGACGGAGCCGGTGGCGGTGTTATAGCCCTGCTTGGAGACGGAATAGCTGTACGTGCCGTTTTCCAGCACGAAGACGCCGGGCTCCGCCGGGGTCTGGCCTTCGATGGTGACAGCCGCGCCCTCGGGCGTGACGAAGGTCACAACGGGGCGTTGCGGCAGGATCCTGCCAGTTCAGGGTCAGCTTGCCGTCGCTGCCCGCGGCGAACGCGCCGCCGAGCAGGCCGATCAGGCGCTTGCTGCCAAGTTCTTCAGCAGAAATAAAAAGAGGCTTCGTCATCATCTGCCGCGTAGCTGCCGATGGTCGCTGTGCAGCTGCCAGCCAAGGCATAGCTGCCGCTGACCGCGGCGGCCACAGCATTTTTGCTGCCCACAAGCGCGCCGCCGTAGATCTCGCTTGTTACCGTGCCGCTGTTCAGGCAGGCCGCAACAGCGCCGTTGGAGCTATTATACAGTTGTCCAGCGCTGCCGCCGACTCCCTCCGGGACACCCTTGTAACCAGCCTTTCCTGCGCCCGCAACTGCACCTGTATTATAGCAATTCGTGACCTTGCTGCTCGAATATCCGACGATGCCGCCGATCTTCGAGGAAGCACCAGTAATCTTGCCGGTGTTATAGCAAGCAGTGATGGGAATCGATGCTGTTGCCGCAATACCGCCGATTGAAGCTTTGCCGCTGATATTGCCGGTATTGGCGCAGTTCGAGATACCGGGGCTGTTGGAAGCGCCGCCGACAACACCGCCAACGTTTTCACCGGTCGTCCCGCCATCGATCGAGCCTTCATTCCGGCAGCCGATGATCACAGCGCTGTTGTCCGTGTAGTTCGTCATGTAACCGACAACGCCGCCGACATAATAGAGGTAAATACTTTCGCTGCGCGGCGTGATGTTCATGCGGTTGACGCAGTTTTCCACTCTGCCGCCAGCCAGGTATGCCACAACGCCGCCGCAGTTCCATTCGGCCTTCATTGCACCTTCCACAGTCACATTTTTGACAGTGCCGCCAGTGTACACATAGCCGAACAGGCCTGCGCCTCTGTATTTTCCGCTGATGAGCTCGCCGACCGGATTCAGGCCGGAGATGGTCTTGCCGTTGCCGTCAAAGGTGCCCTTATAACCGGTCTTGGCGCTGGTATCGGTCAGCTTGCTGATCGCCGTCCAGGGTGGCCGCCGAGGTTGATGTTCTCGGTCAGCCTCGCGTTCAGGGTGTAATTGCCCTTGTTAACCTCGTCGCGGAACCAGGCGAGCTCGTAGCTGTTGGAGATCAGATAGGTCTCGCCGTCCTTCTGCGGTTTGACCGTGGTCGAGCCGTCCCAGTCGGTGGTGTAGTGCATCGTGAGCGTGACGGTCTGGTTCGCAGTCACGTTCAGGGTATCGGTCAGGGTGGCAAAGGTCTTCGCCTTGACCTCGTAGGTATAGGTTCCCCCTGCGGGATGGTTTTTGCCGTGTTGTTGGTCAGGAGAGCGTCGTCTTGCCGTCCGCCATGGTGAGGGGGTGATGACGGGCTCGTCTTCGGCAAACGCTCTGCCCTCCTCCGCCGTGACGGCGAAGGTGACGCTCGCGGTGTTGACCGTGATGGTAGTGGTATTTTCCGCGGGGTCGGAATTTCCGTAGGTCTCGCCGTCGCCGATGGCGGTGACGGTGATGGTATAGCTGCCGGTCCCGGCGAGCTCAATTTCCGTGGTGTAGTTCCGGGTCGTTTCGATGAGCGTCTCGGTCAAGAGCGTCTCACTGCCCTTCGCAAGCGAAACGAGATAGCCGCGCGCGTTCAGGGACCGCCGTCCAGCTGGCAGTCTTGTCCGTCCCCGTGATGACCGGGGACGCGAGCTTCTGCGGCTGGATGACCGGGAGGGCGGGCGCGTTCAGAAGATACGGGAAGCCCGCGTTTTCAGGCCGTCGGCCCCGGCGTAGATGCCGAAGGCGCTGCCGAGCTTCGTGAGGATGGCCGCCTCCTTCAGCTCCGCCGTGGTCTTGGACGTGCCGGTGGTGTTCTTGCCGCTGTCCTGCCGGTCAGGGCGCTGTCGCTCGCAATAGAAGGCGGCGTTCGTGACCGTGAAGCATAGCTGCCGCCTGCAAGCGGGCCGAAACTCCCGGTACCGGCCGTCACGTCCACGACAGCATAGGGGAGTTCTGGATCTTTGCTTTGGAGCTGCGGACACGCCGTCGCCGATCACGCCGCCGACGTAGCCGTCGCCCGTCACAGAGCCGCCGCGCACAAAAAGCAGTTCGCGATATCGCTTGCGTTGCCGCCGCCGATCAGACCGCCGGCATAGTCGCCGGTCGCCGTTACGGTAACATGCAGGTGTAGCACTCCGTCACAGCCTTGCCGACCTGCGCAATCAGGCCGCCGACATATTCTGTACCGGAGACTGTCGTATCGATCACTGCGCACTTCGACACAGCCGTGCCGGAATAACCGATCAGGCCGCCGGTCAGGTTGCTGCCGCCAGTCACAGAGCTGTTCTTCACCACGCAGTTCGTGATCGTGCAGGTGCCATATGCAGCGCCGACCAGAGCGCCGACGTTGCCGGACGTGCTGGTGATCGTCGCGTGGTCGATCGTCAGATCCTGAATGGTAGCCCCATTCACACGGCCAAACAGACCGCTGAGTTCGATTCTGTTCTGTCGATCTTGAGGTTGGAGATGGTATTGCCAGCACCGTTGAACGTACCGCCCTTAACGATTCGTGCTGAATCCACGCCGATGGGCGTAAACGTTTGTTGTTCAGGTCAATATCCGCGGTCAGCACATAGTAGGCCGCTTGACTGCCTTTTTGTCCGCTGCGCAGCTTGCTCAAATACGCCAGCTCCGCGCCGCTTTCAATGAGATACGGATCCGTCTCGGTGCCGGAGCCGGAGAAGCTCTCCGCCACGCTGCCGTCCCACGCGGTGAGGCGGTCCATTCCGCGGCAATGGTCTTTTCCGTGCCGTCCATCGTGACGGTGCCGCGGATGCTCTTATAGCCCTTGCGCTGGATGCGGTAGCTGTAGGTCTCGGGCACGAGCGTGAAGGTATAGGTCTCCCCTTCCCGCGCGCCGGTCTGCTCGCCGCCGGCCGCATGGGTGACGGTGACGGCGGCGTCCGCCGGGATGTTCGTGAAAGGTCAGATTGCTGCCGGTCTTCGCCGTCAGTTTGACCGTCGTATCGGCAAGGCCGGTCGACTTGGCGACCGTGACGTCGCCGGAAGCGTCGGCGTAGCCGAAAGCAGGACGCAGTATAGTGATAGCTGCCCTTCGTGAGGGTAAACGATCTTGCCGGTATCGTCCTTCGCCGTCTTCGGCGTGATTGTCTTAGCGTCTTCGCCCTCGCCCTGGGTCAGGGTGAAGTCCGCGCCCACGGGATCGACAATGAAGTTGACGTCATAGGTCTTCGCCGCCAGCGTCACGGCGTGGGTCACGTCGGACGTCGCGATGGTGAAGGAGCCCTCCTGCTTCAGATAGTCGTTCTCGCCGTCGTCACAGGTGACCGCCCAGCGGTAGTTGCCCTTATTGAGGCCGGAATAGATGTAGGTCGCCTCGTTCGTTTCTTCGTTTTTTGCGCACCTCCGGGGTGCCGACGCTGGCTGCGCCGGTCACCGTGACGGAGGCGTTGGCAGGCTTGACCGTCAGCGTGATGGTAAAGGTCGCATTCGGGTCTTGCCACTTGAGGGTGGGATAGGGATCCGCGTCTGCAAACGCGCCGCCGAGCGAGGCCGCCAGCGTTTTGAATTTCTCCGCGGTCTTCGCGGTGCCCTTCATCTTCGGGGGCCGCAGCCGGTCAGATAGAAGCAGGCGGTCGCTTTCGCGCTGTAGCTGGTGCAGTGGCCGAACAGCGCTTTTGCATAGGTCCCAGTCGGGACGCTGCCGGTGGAGTAGCAGTTCGTGGCCGTGCCGCTCAGATAGCCCGTAATGCCGCCAAGATAAGCGCCGGTCTGGATATCTCCCGGTTATAGCAGCTTTCGATCGTGCCGGCACTTTCATTCTTACCAGCAATACCGCCAATATGGCCGCTGTTCTCGTTTTTCCACCTGTGACCCGCGCCAGGTTATAGCTGAGCGCAATCGTCCCGCGGTTCTGGCCGGCAATACCGCCAGCCAGCGCATAATAGGAACTGGTGGCTTTTTTTCATTATGTGTTACGGGTGCACTTTCATTTGCGCAACCCGTGATCGTGCCCTCATTGAGAGCTGCAATGCCGCCTGCATAGCCGCCGCTGGAAATCATAGAGTCTTTTCAGCGTGACATTGCTGATCGTACCGGCGTTGGAAGCTGCCACCAGTGCGGTATAAAACGCCGTAGCTGGTTTTCGTGCTCTTGACGCTTGCGTCCGCGATCGTGAGGTCGTGGATGCTGCCGGTCTTGCCGACGTAGCCGAACAGGCCGGAGATCGCGTCTTCGCCGTCCATGTACAGGCCGGTGATGGTCTTGCCGTTGCCGTCAAAGTCGCCGGTGAAGGCGGCGGCGCTGGAAGCGCCCATCGGTGTCCACTTCTGCGCATAGTCCCCCGGCTCGTTGAGGGTGATGTTCTTCGTCAGAATGCCCTTCGCGCCCGGTTCTTCCCCGTTCACGAGGTCGGCAAAGCCCTTCAGCTCTGCACCGGACGTGATCTGATAGACGCTGCCAACCTTGGTCGGCACAACGCTGTCGCCTTCCCAGGCATCGCTGGCCGTCAGCGCGACGTTGACCGTCTGCGCCGCCGCGCCGACCGTCAGGAGCTGGTTTTTGATCTTCTTATACCCCTTGGCCTCGACCGTGTAGGTATAGCTGCCGGCGGGAAGGTCATAGACGGTCGGGTTCGCTTCCCGGGCCGTCATCACGGTCTTTTCGCTGTTCCAGACAGTGATGGTGATGGCCGTATCCGCGGCCGCGCCGGTCACGTAAAAGGTAACGGCGATCTTGTCCGCAGCCGTCAGCGTATCCTGAATCTCAAGGTTTGCGCCGTTGACCTGGAACGGGACATTTTCCTTGCTCACGTACCCAAACAGCTCTGCGGAGTAGGTATAGCTGCCGTCCGGGAGGATCCAGGTGTTCGCCGTCTCTCCGAGACAGGCTGGACGGTCTCGCCCTGCTTGACGGTGATGGCCGCGCCCGCGGGCATCTTGGGGAACATGACGTTCCAGACCTTCGTCCAGACGGCGTAGAGGTTCACATCTGCGCCGTTCAGCGTGATGGACGCGCCGTCGGCGTATTTGACCGCGCCGCCCGCCGTCTCGGCCCAGCCGTCAAAGCGGTAACCCGCGTAGGTGAAGGTGTTCTTCGTCAGGTCAGCCGTACCGAAGACGCCCTGCTCACTGGTCGCGTCCGTGCCGTTGTTGGCGTGGAAGATGACCTTGTTCGGAAGGGTGACGGTGAAGTTCTTCAGCCAGAACACAGTCGCTCGTCCCATCGCCGCTGAAGTCCTTCTCAAAGCGGATCCGGATCTTTTCGCCAGCCTGTACCTCCACACTGTAGGAGGCATAGTCGCTCATCTCCGCTGAACGCTTCTTTATCCGCCTCATTGAGCAGCGTCTCCGTTTCCCTTGCCCGCTGCCTCCGTGATCCGGTAGACCTTCAGATAATCCCACCTTCCGAAGAAGTCTTATAGGGAGAAAAGTCAGCTTTGCTGTCTTCAGGGAAAGAGATCGTCAAACCGGATTTTCGATTTGCCGATTTTTTTGTTTGTCGTAACCAGCGCTGTACCGTCTTCCGCTACTTCCAGCGGGTAGATTTTCTCTTCAATGTCTTTCGTATCATTGGCAACCGTTGCTGTGCCTGCCAATGCTGCGAAGAAGTTCTTGAACGCAGCGTCGGGATCCGTTACTGTCTTGACTGCGGTAACGGTGTAGACGCCCGGGTTACCTTTCCGCACCGCCGTAGGTGCCATTGTTCTGGCTCGGCCAGCTCTTCGCACCGACCACGACGGTGAACGTGTCGCCCTCTTTGACCGTGACGGTCTCACTGCGGCGCACGAGCGCAGTATTCGTGTACCAGCTGTTTTCGTCGTTATTCAGCGCATCGATCTGCGTATCCGTCAGTGTACCTTTGAACACGCAGGCGAGGAAATTCTTGTTGGACGCCGTCGGGACGATCTTGACCGACTTGCTCTCCGCGTCGCCGAGCAGGGATTTCATAGTTGCTAGAGTCAACTTTCTTCAACTCCGCACCAGTCACGGTGAGGTCGGACAGATTCTTGTTTTTTCATTCAAGAAACTGCCAATATCCGCACCCATTTGCAGGTGTACTTCATGCAGATCTCATCGCCGTCACGCAGTTCTTTTCCGGCCGTATATGCTGTCGGCAGATCATTGGGAACCAGTCATTGAACGTGAACATCCAGCCAAGACTGTAGCTCGTCGGATCCGCTTTCAGCCCGGCAATCTCCGTAATATAACCGTCAGAGTCGGTCATGGTATAGTCCCCTGACTGCATCGGTGATGCAAGTCATCGCCGTGGAGTTCTCGTAGAGCGTGACCTCCTTGTCGACGAGCTTCCCATGCCACTTCTGCGCCGGCTTCCCATGCCCCGTAGCCGGAATCTGCCGCGCCGGTATCCGCCGTGTTATTTTCCACGATCACGCGGACCGTACCGATCGCACTGCCCAGATCGACCGCGGTCTCACTGTCGCTGCTCTGCGCGGCTGTCTGCGGCACGGCTTTGGGCGCCTGCTTGGGCTCCTCGGCCGGGATCTCTTCGGCCGGGTTTCCTCTGCCGGGGTCTCTTCTGCCGGAGTCAGCTCCGGGTCGTTTGCCGGAAGCTCCTCTGCCGGGTCCTCCGCCGCGGGCTCGCCCGCGGACTGCGGCTGATAGACGATGGTCCGGCTCTGCGTCTCGCCCGCAGCGCTGACGGTCAGCGTATAGCTGCCCGCCGCCTCAAACGAAAGCTCGTAGGCCGTCCAGCCGTCCGCGGCCTGCGTGCCGGTCAGCGCTTCGCCGTCAGACTGGCGGTGTGCTCCACCGCCTCGCCGTCCGCCTCTGCGCGGATCGATACCGGAAGCGGCGACTGCGCCGCGGCATAGACGCCGTCTGCCAGCGCGCTGTCCAGACTGGTCTCGATCGTGACCGTCTGCTGCGCGGGCAGCGTGTCCTCCGCTCCCGACGCCAGCACGTTCACCGGCAGAACGCCGATGAGCATGACCAGTGCCAGGATCAGACTCAATACTCGTTTTTCATGTGGTTCGCTCCTTTTTCTTTATTTTTTCTTCGTGGTCGTATCTGCAGCGCCGGTATGGGGCGCATATACGCAAAAAAGCCGCCGTCTGAAACAAGTCAGACGGCGGCCCCGTGCGCCGGGCGCACGGAAAAAAACGCACTGCTCATAAGATCAGTGCGCACAAAAATCGACATTGCAGGGAGAGCTCGTCCTGAATGTTTCACATCCTGAAAGCGCAGGATACCTGCGCCTGACAGCAATTCTTCTGACTTGCAATCTGGAGGATCCGGGATCCTCCGCGTCCGTTCCTACCTTCTCACAGGGCTCAAGTCCCCGCAATGGCTACCTTTCGGTCACGCAGCGGCTTGCTGCTTCAGAACGGCCTCTTGCTCACAGCTCCGGTCGAGTGGATTGGTTACCTTTCCTTTTTTTTCATCGCAGACTGCCAAGCCTGACAACCTGCGATTACGTCACGGATGAAGCATATTCAATTTTCCGGCCCCGCCCCTCCTCCGGGCCCCGCCGATTTCCCCTCCATTATACAAAACTCCCGCCAAAGTCAATGCCGGCTTTTTGGTGAGCGCATGCAAATGAGCGCATGCAAACAGTGAGCGATGCCTTTTCATGCGAAGCATAAAAGGCGCTGCAGACCAATGAATTTTTCGCGGCACACTCCCCCGCTGTTTTATGATCTCAGCATGGTCACGTCATTGATCAGGAGGGCGTCGGGGTGGAAGGGGTGGATCTTTTTGAGGTTTTCCGGGGTGGTGAGGCCGACTTCCGGGGTCCAGGTCATGATCCACAGCTCTTTTTCCATATTGACGGACACGCTGCGCGGTATCTGCGTTCAGCCATCCTTCGATCAGACGGATAGCGTCCGCCTGCGTTTCACCGAAAGCGGAGATGCTTTCCGGGAAGCTAACAAGGACTTTATCTTCTGCTGCATAAAACGTGCGGCAGCGCCGGATGGTTCTGGTGCTGCCGCATGTTTGCTTACGATCCTGTTTTTGTCCATCAGGCGCTTTTCTCTGCTGCGCAGCGCTTAAAAGCTGCTGGATGCAGATCGTGACGCCGGCCATGACGCATGCGGAGGCCAGCAGCATCGGCTGATAGGTGCCGAGACAGTCGAAGGTCAGATTGGCGATCGGCGTGCCGACGGCGTAGCCGGCCGTATTGACGGATACGATGATGCCAAGCATCTTGTTGTACTGCGGCCCCTGAAACAGGTCCTGCGCGATCAGCGGGAGCATGATCGTCTCAACGGCAGCGCCAGCGCGGACAGGATGCCGTAGGTCATCGCCAGCACGCGGCCTGTGGGCGTGGCCGTGACCTCTGCGAAGGATCAGGACCGTGATCGCCGCGCAGTCACACAGAAGCACGGTCTTCCGAAGTCCCGCATGGTCGTGAATGACGCCCGTCAGGAATTTGCACACGGTCAGGCTGAGCGCATGCGCGCTCACGACCGCGGCAACATAGCCCGCATCCAGACCGACGTCCTTCATATGCGCCGCGCTGACGCCGGTCGTGCTCTGAAGGATAAAGCCGGTCAGGAAGACGCAGACAAGGAGCAGATAGAACCGGGCACCGCGCGCGGTGCTCTGCCCGCTTTCAGCCTGCTGCGGTTCTTTTTTCTGCGCTCGTGCTTTCTGGGATTTTCTCCGGCGGCTCGCGATAGAAGCGCGAGGACGATCCCGGCGGTCACGGCCAGGATCAGCGCCACGAGCTTATAGGCATTGCGATAGCCAAAGGCGTCGCCGGGCGCATAGATGATCGGTGTGACGATCTGCGTCGCGACTGCCGCGCCGACGCCGTTTGCCGCGAGGATCAGGCCCATGATCTTTCCGGCGTGCGCCGGACACCAGCGGTGCACGATGCTGCCGACCATCGTCGTTGTCGTCCACGCAAGGCCGAGGCCCAGCAGCACGCCGCCCAGATAAAACAGATAGATATTCGGCGCATAGGCATAGAGCAGCATGGACGCGATGAGACAGGCGAAGCCCGCGGCGATCAGCCGTTTGCGGCCGAATCTCGCGCACAGCGCGCCGAAGAAAGATTCACGACGGCCGTTGCGATATAGCGGCAGCTGTCATTGATCGAAAAAAGGCTGCGCTTGATGCCGAGGGCCTCGGTGATGGCCGCGAGATAGAGGCTTTACTGCTGCTGCAGAAGCCGAGACAGACAAAGACCATCAAGGAAGCTTGCGGCGACAATGACCCAGCGATACCGCTGCGGGGAGATCTTTATGTGCTTCATCAGACGCCTCCCTATGGTACGAGCAGCCCGGTGATCCGCCGGAAGGAGGATCCCGTGCAGGACCTTTTCATGCAGGCGCGGCAGATCGGCGCGCTCCCAATCGCAGAGGGATAGCGGTATGCGCCGTCTGCATCCGGTCTGTCCGCCAGCACGTCGGAAAAACGGAGCAGGCGCACATCGTAGTTTTCCTCTGCGTCCGCCGCAGTCAGGATGTAGACCGGCAGGATCTGAAGACCAGTGACAAAGGTCCTCGGCCTGCCGTCCAGCTTCCCCTTTGCGAGCGTATAACGCGGGACATAGGTGATGCGGCTGTCGCGGCTCTGCGGGTGAAAGCTGACGAAGTCACCAAGCGAGTAGAAGATCAGGCAGCTGCGCTGCTCTCCGTTTGCGTATAGGTGTACTTTTCCATCGGCTGGGAGACATGCGGATGCGTGCCGACGATCACATCAACGCCCATTTCTGCGAGCTTGTGTGCGTATTCCACAGTCTTGGGGTGCGGATACAGCTCGAATTCCCAGCCCAGTGCGCGTGCAGCGTGATGATGTCCGCCTTCTGCGCCTTTGCCGAGGCGATGAGCTGTTCGATGAGCGTAAAATCGCACGGGGTGTCGTTGAAGCGCACCTCATTCAGGAGCCACTTCTTTTCATACGCACGGTCGTTGAGGTCAAAGGTCGCGCTCAGCTCCGCGACGCGCACGCCGCCGACATCCAGCACGAGCGCCTGCGTCTGCTCCTGCGGACTGCGGTTCGTACCGGAATGCGCCGCGCCGCGGCGGTCAAGCTCGTCGAGCGTTGCGAGCAGGCCAGCCTCGTCATAGTCATAGCAGTGGTTATTCGCCGTGGAGAAATAGCGGATCCCGGCGTTCACAAACCGGTCCAGCATCCCGGCGGACGTGTTCATGCGCGGATTGCAGTCTGTCCTGGTCTGGCCGGGCAGGACCTTCGGCTGGTTGCGGCCGAAGGGCGCGGCGGGATAGACCGTCGATTCCAGATTTGCCGTCGGCAGGTCGGTGGTCAGGTAGAAGTCCGCGATGGAATCGAACAGGTGCGGCGTGTACGCATCGCAGATGCAGTCGACTGCCATGCAGTCCGAGCCGTGGCTGACGGTGATGCGCCGCTCCTCGCGGAAGCCGGCAGGCAGCGGGAACTGCAGATCCTGCTGCCGGAAAAACCCCGCGAGGTTAGATCCGGGCATGGGCTGCTCCAGCGCGTGCCCCCAGCATTTGTAGCACCAGAATTCCTCTTCCTCCCGCGAGGAATAGACGCCGGGGCACGGATGCGGCTGGCAGAAGCGCACAGGATCTTCGGCGGCCATCGCCTCGAGGCGGGCGATGGTCTCCCGCGGGATCTGACTTGCGTATTTCATTTCAGGCGTCCTCCTTACTTATGCAGCGAGTCCATCGAACGCGGCTTGACGCCCCTGCGGGATGGGGCATACATAGCCCTCCGGGCCGACCAGACGGCGGTGCTCCTGCTTCGCCCGCTCCAGCAGCTCCGCGTTGACCATCAGCTCCGCGCCCATCGCGGCAAAGGGACTTTGCGATGTACAGCGTCATCTTGTGCGCGAGCGGCATGACGCCCCTGTGTTACGGCCTGCCAGCTGTGGCACGGCGTGCCGAAGGCCCACGTCGCGGCCTTGGCCTGCACCGTGGGGCAGACCCAGCTCACGTCGCCGACATCGGTCGAGCCGCATTCATACTCGATCTGGCCCGTGTAGGGGCAGCAGCTCATCGTGGATGGGATGCACCGGATCGGCCTTCGGATACTCCATCAGCGCCGTTTCAGTCAGCTCGCCGGCGAGGGCCTCGTCGGCTTCGGTGATCTCGGGCACGCCGATCTGCGCCATTTTTTTCATAGAGCACGCGCTGAAGCGTGTCGTTCAGGATCGTATCAGAGCAGGCCTTCACAAAGTCGATCTCGACCGTTGTGCCGGTCATGAGGCCGCCGCGCGCGATGTCGTTGACGCGTTCATACAGCTCCTTGACCTGTGCGCTGCGCGGCGCGGGATGAATATAGGGACCTCCGCGTGCGGCTGCACGACGTTCGGGCTGAAGCCGCCTGCGTCGGTGATGGCGTAGTGGACGCGCGCCTGGTCGATCATATGCTCACGGAGGTAGTTTGCACCGATATCCATCAGTTCTACAGCGTCCAGCGCACTGCGGCCCAGATGCGGCTCGGCACCGGCATGCGCGGCCTTGCCGTTGAATTTGTAGAGCACCTGGCAGTTTGCGAGCGAGGTCTGCACGCGCACGCCTGTGTTCTCGTCCGGATGCCAGCAGAGCGCCGCGTCCAGCTCGTCAAACACGCCGTCGCGCGCCATGAACGCCTTGCCGGAGCCGCCCTCCTCGCCGGGGGCAGCCGAAGAGGATGACCGTGCCAGAGCACGTTTGGGTCTCCAGAAAGCGCTTGATGGCGATGGCCGCGCCGAGGCTGGCCGTGCCGAGCAGGTTGTGTCCGCAGCCGTGGCCGCATGCCCCGCCCGCGGAACGTTTTTCCGTCACACCGCCCTCCTGGCTCAGGCCGGAGAGCGCGTCAAATTCCGCCAGCACACCGATGACCGGATGGCCGGAGCCAAAGCGGCCGGAGAAGGCCGTGGGGATCCCGGCAAGGTTTTCTGTGACCTCGAAGCCCCGCAGACCGACCCCGAATTCGTCCATGAGGTCCATATGATGCAGCTGCCGCTGCGCCGCACGACCTTTTGCCGAGGTCGCCGCCGCGCGCCGCCGCATCCATGACTATCTGGCCGAGAAGCCGGGCGACGTCGACTTCAATGACGCAGCCGCGCTGCAGGTCGACCTCGGCATCCTCCGCCGCGAGGAGCTGCAGGAAAAGATGGACATCCTCGACACCGAGTGCCACATCATCCGCCTCGGCACCATCGCCATCGCCTCCAACCCGTTCGAGCTCTTCCTCGACTACGGCAACCAGATCAAGGCGCGCTCCTACGCCGAGCAGACCTTCCTCATCCAGCTGGCCAACGGCACCGAGGGCTATCTGCCCACCGAGAAGGCCGAAAAGGGCGGCCACTACAGCGCGTTCCTCGCCTCCGGCCTCGTCGGCCACGCGGGCGGCGAGCAGCTCGTGCGCGAGACGCTCAAGAACATCAACAAGCTCTTTGCAGAATGATCTCCCGCGGCAGCGCCCCCGGCGCTGCCGCTGAAAACAGAAATATAATAAGGAGGCTTTCCTATGTCCAAACTGAAATTCGGGTGGGCGGAGCGTTCCATCACGCCCGACAAGAAGGTATCTCTCGCCGGGCAGTTCGCCGAGCGCATCTCCGAATATGTCGAAAAACCGATCTGCGTGACGGCCCTCGCCATCAGCTCCGAGACCGACCAGGCCATCTTCTGCGCCTGCGATCTGGTCGACATCAGCTGGGGGCTGCGCGATGCCGTGCGCGCAAAGCTCGCCGGGAACGACGCAGGTCTTGACCCGATGAAGGTCATCATCTCCGCCACCCACGTCCATACGGGCCCCCCGCTACGCCCACCGCGACGATTCCTCCAGCAAATTCACCGGCAACGCGACCAGCTTCCGCGCGCTGATCGAGTCTGAGCTGCCGCCCGATAAGAAGTATATCGAGAGTGCCAACATTTCCGCCAACCCCGACATCGCGCAGCCCGAGGGAGACCTTCGAGTTCCTCGCCGAACAGATCAGCAAGGCCGCGCTGGCGGCCTGGACCTCCCGCACCGAGGGCAGCTTTGTCAATGCCTTCGGCCGCGCGCGCCGGTCGGCATGTGCCGCCGCGTGTGCTATAACGACGGCTCCGCCCAGATGTGGGGCAACGCCGAGACCGCAAAGTTCACCGCGGTCGAGGGCGGCAATGACTCCGGCATCGAGCTTCTGTACATCTTCGGCGCGGACGGCGAGCTGACCGGCGTCGTGGCGAACCTCGCGTGCCCGGCGCAGTGCGTCCAGCACCGGCTGTTCGTCTCCCCCGACTTCTGGGGCGAGGCCAAGATGCTCCTGCGCAAGCATTTCGGCGACAAGCTCTTTATGCTTCCGCTCTGCTCGCCCGCCGGCGACCAGTGCCCGGTCGATCCTCGTCCGCTGGGTCGAGCCGGAAAGCGACGTGCACGACCCGAACCTCAAGCGCACCAACCCGCACCCCAGAAAGGCAGACCCCTCCATGTTTGACCTCTCCGGCATGCGCAAGGCAGGCAAGCGCGTCGCAAATGAGATCATTGCGGTCTACAATGAAGGCCTTGACGCACCGCAGGCAGACCCCGAGCTCGTGCATGAGGTCCACAACATGCAGCTGCCGCTGCGCCGCACGACCTTTGCGGAAGTCGCCGCTGCGCGCCGCCGCATCCATGACTATCTGGCCGAAAAGCCGGGCGATGTCGATTTCAACGATGCAGCTGCGCTGCAGGTCGACCTCGGTATCCTCCGCCGCGAGGAGCTGCAGGAGAAGATGGACATTCTCGACACCGAGAGCCACATCCTGCGCCTCGGCACCGTCGCCTTCGCGACGAACCCGTTCGAGCTCTTCCTCGACTTCGGCAACCAGATCAAGGCACGCTCGTATGCCGAGCAGACCTTCCTCGTCCAGCTCGCGGGAGGCTCTGAGGGGTATCTGCCCACCGAGAAGGCCGAAAAAGGGCGGCCACTACAGCGCATTCATCGCCTCCGGCCTTGTCGGCCATGTGGGCGGCGAACAGCTCGTGCGCGAGACGCTCAAGAACATCAATCGCCTCTTCGCGGAGTGATCTCCGCTGCGGCCGCCGGATCTCCGGCGGCCGCTTGCTTTTCCGGCCGTTTTTCGCTCCGTTTGCGCGGTTTTCGGACGTCATATCGACGTTAGATATCTTGAATTTGTCGAAAACCCGCGGATTATCGCGGGTTTTGACGTGTCAAGTGCAACGTGTTCGAAAGATGCGTTTCAAAGTTGCGTAGAATTTCCGCCGCATAAATTTCTATATTCTGGTTTTCCCCATATTTTGTATCAACTTTTTCGTTTTTGTTCCGTGCGGTAATCTGTTCGTTTTATCGTATTTCATAATTATTTTCACATGAAACAGCATTCTGCACAGTTTTTTCGCGTGTATGTTGTCCGGATTGTGCAAAACGCTCCAGAGCGATTGACGGACTTCCGAAAACTGTTAAACTTTGAGTAGCGAACAAAAAACAACAAGGAGGAAAAACAATGAAAAAACTTATCGCTCTGCTTCTGGCCGCGATCATGGTCCTCTCCCTTGCTGCATGTGCTTCCAGCCCTGCGGCGGATCAGCCGGCAAATGATCAGACCACGGCAGACACCACCACGGAAGAAACCAAGACCGAAGAAAAGACCGAAAAAGACCGAAGACACCGCCGCTTCCGGCGACGTCGAAGTCGTCACCTACTACTGCTCCATCGGCGCTTACCTGAGCACGCTGCAGGCTGAGGTCGCCAACTGGAACGAGACCACCGGTAAGGAAAAAGGGCGTTGAGATCCAGATCATCTCGGACATCAACGACTACTCCAACAATGCCCGCGCTCTGATGCAGGGCGGCACGTTCTATGATCTGGTCGATGCCGGTACCAACTCTGCCGACTGGATCGTCTCCGGCTGGGTCCAGGATCTGAACGCCATCGACAACGCTGAGCTCAAGGAGCTCATCGCCGGCTACGAGCCCTACATCCAGAACGGCATCAACATCCAGCAGGACATTTTGGTCGCTCTTCCCCTGGAAGTTGTCCCCATCAAGTTTGCTGTCAACCTCGACCTGTTCGCGAAGAACGGTCTCGAGCTGCCGAAGACCTGGGAAGACGTTTATAACTGCGCCAAGGTCATCACCGAGAACGGCAACGGCGAAGAGGTCGGCTACGGCTGGTGCACCTGGACGGCCGGTATGATCCGCCGCGGCACCTTCAAGGTCTGCATGAACTCCACCGGCAAGGGCTGGTTCGATCCCAACACCGCCACCTATGACTTCACCCAGTTCAAGCCCGTCCTCGAGATCGAGGCCAAGATGATGCAGGAAGGCCTGCTCCTCGGCGCTGACGACCTCGGCATCGACGAGATCCGCGCGCAGTTCGCCGCCGGCAAGGTCGGCATGTTCTATGCGCCTTCCTACGACTACGGTGTCTACACCAGCCAGTTCCCCGCAGAGTGCAACTGGACGGTCATCGATCCTCCCGCAATGGTCGACGAGACTCCCCCTACAAGGGCGTTTACCTCGACCGTGTCGGCTGCTCCATCACGGCTCCCGCCTATGAAGCTGCTTCCGATGCGCACAAGCAGGCCATCCTCGATGCGTTCATCTTCCTCAACAGTGACGAGCTGAACAGCAAGATCTACTCCGTCGGCGGCATGATCCCCTACAAGACCGAAGTTATCGAGAACACCGAGCTCAGCGCAGACCTCGGCCCGCAGTGGGCACAGTTCGGCGACATCAGCAACTACGCCAGCATGTCCCTGTTCCCCGACTCCCTGCTCCCGCTGGAAGGCGAAAACTTCAATACCGTCCTTGACTCCTACCTGCGCGGCGACCTCGACGATCTCGACGCTGTCTGCGCCGGTCTGGCCGAGCGCTACAACGCGGCTTACATAAGGAGCTGAAGGAATCCGGCGACGTCGACCTGTCTCAGTACGAGTACGCTTACGACATCTCCAAATAATTCATTTCCCTTTTGAATATTACCCTTTACGAAAAGGGAGGCCGCAGCTGCGGCCTCGGCTGCGTGTGTGTGCCGCGCCCAAAAGCCTCCCCTGAGAGGGGGAGTTTGGTGCAGGCGCGTCCCCATCATGCCTTCCCTTATGAGGGGAAGGCGGCACGGCGAAGCCGAGGCGGATGAGGTGGAGGCACTTGCGTCTATGTGACGCTGTCCACCTCAGTCGCCTCCGGCGACAGCTTCCCTCATAGGGGAAGCCATCCGCTGCGGCGGAGTTCACCTCTCAGGCGCTGCGCGCCAGCTCCTGACAAGGGGGAGCCTCTGAATGGCGCAAAAGCCTCCCTTGTCAAGGGGAGGTGCCGAACGAAGTGAGGCGGAGAGGTTATACCGCGACGCAGTAACCTCTCAGTCTGCTTCGCGACAGCTCTCTGAGAGGGGAGCCTTGGGGCGCTCCCGGGCCAGTGCTTGATAGAACGGCCCGCCGGAATGTTCCGGCGGGCCGTTTGCGCTTTATTCTTTTTTCGCTTTGAAGACGCTTGCCTTTTTCCATGCACCGCTCAGGTAATACAGCAGCAGGATCGCTGCACAGCACCCAGCCTGCCGGATATAATAAAAGCGCCGTCCGTCCCCCTTTTTCGCGCGGGTGTGTCGCTCGTACCGGAGATTCTCCTGCCTGACGAAGGCTCGTCACCGCCAGCGAGATCGTCGTGATGGGCAGGAGCGCGAAGGAATCGACGAAATACGACGTCCAGCCAGCCATGCAGTCCGCGCCAGCGGTTGATATATAGGACTGCACAAAAAATATTGGAAAACGCCGTGACCGCCAGCTGCACCGCTGCTGACGGCAGGCCCAGCGCTGCAGATGCTGCCGAGCATGTTCTTCTCCAGCCGCACCGCCCGCCACTCGATGCGGTAATCGCCATTCGTCCGTGTCAGCACGAGCAGCACCAGCGCCGCCGAGGCGAGCGGGCTGCGCGGTCGTCGCGATCGCCACGCCCGCGACGCCCATATGGTGGAACACCGTCACAAATCAGAGGATGGTGTTCGTCACCGCCGAATCGGAAATACGGCGACCGTCTGGTGGCCGCCGACGGCGCCGCAGATGCCAAATGAATCTGCAGATACTCGCTCGCATGCACCAAGCACCTCCTCCCGGCGTTTGCATCATCCGCAGCAGCGCGGGCGTCCAGCACCACGCCGAGCGCGCTCAGCACAATGCTCATCAGGATCGTCATGGCGATGGTCGTCTGCACGGCAGTCGGACGTTCTCCGCTGCCGCGCGCCGTAATGCCGCGAAGATGACGACGCCCGCGCCGGTCGCAAAGCCGTTGAAGAAGCCGATGAGCATATTGATCACCGGCCCGACGCTCCCCGACCGCGGCCAGCGCTTCCTTGCCGACGAAATTTCCGACCACCACGCTGTCCACCGTGTTGTACAGCTGCTTTGAAAAATGTTGCCGGATCAAAAAGCGGGACGGAAAACGCGACCAGCTGCCGGGACGCTGCCTCTGGTCATGTCGGTGTCCGTCCGCCGCAGACCCGTCTGCAAAACGATCACCACCAGCTTTCTCTTTTTCCGCGGCCGCGCGCCAGGCGCGCGCGCCTGCTGTATCTTAACACAGCTTCGCCGCCGCGGGCAAGTCCACGCGGCGCTGTTCTCTGCAAAACTACGCGAAAAACAGAAAGGTTGTTGCATTGCAGTTGCGCTTATGTTATGATGTCCGGAGAAAGGCGGTGCATTCCATGGCAAACCTGAAAGACATTGCACAAAAAAGCTTGGCGTGAGCGTCTCCACGGTCTCCCGCGGGCTCAACGGCGGCAAGGAGATCAGCCGGGAGGCGGACGGAAAAAGATCCTCAAGGCGGCGGACGAGCTCGGCTACACTCTGCAGGGCCGCGGCAGCCGCCGGATTGGAATTCGGCGGGCATCATCGTCCCCCGAGGTCGCGTCGTCGGATATTACGCGCGTCTGGTGCACAAGGCGAAGAGTTTTCTCGCCGCGAAGGGCTATTCGCTCATCATGAAGTTGACGGATTTCAAGGCCGCGGAGCTGCTCGACGCGATCAACACCATGAAGCCGCATCCACGTCAAGTGCCTGCTCGTCGTCATGGATACCGAGGAAAACATGTCCGATCAGCTCATCAGCGCCATGCACAGAAGCGGCCTGCCGATCATGCTGATCACGTCGAAATACTATCCCCTGCTGGAATTTGACTGCATCCATCTCGACGAATACAGCGGCATCATCATGGGCGTGCAGCACCTGCAAAAGCGCGGCTACCAGCGCATCGCCTGCATCAGCGACCGCATCTCCCTCAGCCGCGTCACCGTGTTCAAGCAGGCCATGAAGGCGCAGGGCATGAGAAGGTCGATCCGCGGCTCATCACCGTCGGCCCCGAGCGCGCGGAGGCGGCGGATATCTCAGGACCAAAAGGCTTCTGTCGCTGGAACCCGCCCGACGCCATCTTCTTCTCTTTTGCTATGACCAGATGGCCATCGGCGCCATCCACGCGCAGCGCGCGAAAGCGGTCTGCATCCCTGGATATGGCCGTCATGGGCTTTGACAACCTCACGTCGTCAAATATATCGAGGGCGGCATCACCGCCATCGCCAATCCCTACGAGGACATGCTCTCCGTCGCCGTCAACATCCTGATGACGCACGAAAAAACCCGCAGATGTCGCAGCAGCAGATCGCGCTTCGCCCGAATCTGGTCGTCCGCCACACAACCTGAGGCCGCGGGAACCCTCAATTTTGCGTTGTTTTGCGTGAATTATTTCATGGCTGCGCATTGACTATTTCGTTTGGCTATGGAAAATAGGAATAGAAAATCGCCTTGGTCGGCGGCTTTGTTTGTGCACTGTGCCGCAATCGTCCCGCGCGTTCCGCTGCCGGTCATGATCCCAATAACAACTGCAAATGAAAACACGGAGGAAGGCTCACATGGATAAACAGGTAGGATTTGTTTGTTTCGGCGAGGTCAACACGCCGATCGAGCGTCTGCAGATGAAGCACGACGAGGCGCTGGGTGTTCTGAAGGACATGGGCTATGACCTGCTGGACGCAGGGCTCGTCATCGACGATGAAAAATACGACCGCCGACGCGGCGGCGAAAGCTGCGCGGCTTTGATATGTGCTGCCTGGTCGTCTGCGTGGCGGGCTGGGTCCCGACGCACGCCGTCATCCGCGTGACCGACCAGTACCGCCATATCCCCATGCTCCTGTGGGGCCTGTGCGGCTGGAAGCAAAACGAGCATCATCACCACTGCCGAGCAGGCCGGTACCTCAACCATCCGCCCGACGTTCGAGGCGCTCGGCTACGATTTCAGAGTATGTTTACAACATCATCGGCAAAAGACTATCCGCGCGCCAAGCTCAGCGCATTTATTTCCACTTACTTTTGGCAGGCGTGCCCTGCGACGCGCGTCAGCTGTGGGCTACCGCGATATGCTGCTGTTCGGCGCAGTATGGGGCAACTCCCATGCGTGGCCAGCTCGGCGTCGAGGTCGAACCGTATGAGATGCTCGAGATGGTCCGCGCGCTCGACATCGCTGGAGCCGGACAAGATCGCCGAGGGCGTGAAGCGTCAAGGAAACCTGGAAATTCCGAAAAGCCCTGCGATGAGGCGATCATCGAAAAGGGCGTCAAATACGCGCTTGCCATCGGCAAAGAAGATCACCGAGCGCGGCTGGGAGGCCATCACGCTTCTCGACGTCGACGGCATGAAGAAACTCGAGGGGCTTCCCCCTGCCATGGTCTTCATCCTGCTCGAGCATTACTACCACGTGCTCACCACGCCCCGGAAAAACGACGTCATGGGCTGCGTGACGCAGCTGATCATGAAGTATCTCTCCGGCCAGACCGTGCCGTATCTGAGTACTACGAGTTCTTTGAGAACAGCATAATCGCGGGTGTGCCGGATTATATCCCCGAGCCTGTGACCGACGGCCCGGTGACGGTCCTTCCCGCCGCCTTCGGACTGCTCAACACGTCGCTTCTGTGCGTATCGAAGGTCAAGACCGGCTATGTGACCTGTGCGCGCCTTGCCTACATGCACGGCCGCTACCGCATGCACGTCTACACCGGCGAGGCCAAGACGCCGCCCGCGTGGAACGAGTACGGCTGGGATGATCCCGCGCCGCAGCTACCGTCGCTGGAGATCTTCCCCGATTCGTGCACCGTGGAAGAATTTGCGCAGAACGTCTGCTGCCAGCATCGTCATCGTCGCCTACGGCGATTACACCGAGCAGCTGCGCGACTTCTGCAAGCTCATGGATATTGACCTTTGTCATGTAAATACAATTTTTAAAAAATTGAGAAGGCGCTGCTTGGGCGTTGCTTCCCATGTGGAGCGGCTCGATGCAGCGCCTTTTTTATGGAGGAACCAACATGTATCTTGGCGTTGACCTTGGCGGCACCAACATCAAAGGCTGCCATTTATGATAGATCGATGCGGCTTGTCCGGGCAGCAAAGCCGCCCGGTCGTCGTCTGCATGGGGAGTGGAAGGGCAAGATCGAAGTGAAGGCGCGCGTGCCGGTCAAGACGAAGGACGATCTGGCCCTGGCGTACACGCCCGGCGTTGCGCAGCCCTGTCTCGAGATCCAGAAGGATATCTTGAGAAAAGCTACAAGCTGACCCGCCGCTGGAATTTATGCGCGGTCATTACCGACGGCTCTGCCGTTCTCGGTCTTGGCGACATCGGCCCCGAGGCCGGTATGCCGGTCATGGAGGGTAAGTGCGTGCTCTTCAAGACCTTCGGCGATGTGGATGCCTTCCCGCTGTGCGTCAAGACGCACGATGTAGACGAATTCGTCAATACCGTCGCGCTCATCTCCGGCTCGTTCGGCGGCGTGAACCTTGAGGATATCTCCGCTCCCCGCTGCTTTGAGATCGAGCGCAAGCTCAAGGAGCGCTGCGATATCCCCATCTTCCACGACGATCAACACGGCACCGCCGTTATTACGCTGGCCGGTCTGACCAACGCGCTGAAGGTCGTTGGGAAGAAGAAGGAGGACGTGAAGATCGTCACCTCCGGCGCCGGCGCGGCAGCCATCGCAATTGTGAAGCTGCTCCTGTCCGCGGGCTTCAAAAAGTCACGATGTGCGACCGGAAGGGCGCGATCTACAAGGGCCGGGAGGGTCTCAACTGGATCAAGGAAGAAATGGCCGAGGTCACGAATCTCGAGCGCAGGGCCGGCAGTCTTGCCGACATGCTCGTCGGAGCAGATGTGTTCATCGGCGTCAGCGCGCCGGGACCGTCACGACCGAGATGGTCAAGACGATGAACAAGGATGCCATCATCTTCGCCTGCGCGAACCCGACGCCCGAGATCTTCCCCGACGAGGCGAAGGCTGGCGGTGCGAAAGTCGTCTCGACGGGCCGGAGCGACTATCCGAACCAGATCAACAATGTGCTGGCGTTCCCGGCATTTTCCGCGGCGCGTTCGACGTCCGCGCAGGCGATATCAACGAGGAGATGAAGGTCGCCGCCGCCCGGCCGCGCCGAGGACGCCAACTTGTACCAGACGCAAAGGCGCTGGACATCAAAGCCCCGTCAGTCGGCGGCACCATCATCTGATCGGCGCCTGCCCGGGCAACATCGAGCAGCAAGACCTTTTCTGACTGGCTGCTCGCCGCGCCGACCGCACGCGATTCCATGGTAGAGACGCATCTCCCGCGATTTCCAGCTGGGCGGGCACAAGGCGGCCGCTATCGCGATGGTGCTGGAAGAAGGCGTCCACATCGACCTGATCTCGGAAATGGACGACGACTTTGTCCGCCGCATCTTCCTCGAGCCAGCCACTCCGCCCAAGCGGCGCTGGACGCCGCCTTCCGGAAATACGGCCCCTCCCGCCACCGTCCTCGCCATGCCCCGGCATCCCAGCACTGCCGTATCTGGGACGCAGACTGATCTGGCCGGACATAACAAATTGAAAAGCAGCCGATCTCAAGCATTGAGACCGGCTGGCGCCTCGCTAATATGCAAGTTCAGGCCCAGACGCTCCAGGCCCATGTGATACCACTTCCTGAGGCGCTCGAGGCGTAATGACAGTGCAACCCGGCACGCGCGCGCGTGCACGGCGCGCTCCATCTCCCTCGATCCGCGGCAGATACACGTCCTCGCTCATGGCCAGATCCGCATATGGTGCGGAATGGCACCTTCACGCTGCCCGCCTCGGCCGTGGCCGCCAGATCCTCCGGCGTCTGCTTGGTGAACTGCATGATGGCGATATCCGGCTTCAGCTCGCGGATAATCCCGAGCTGCTCCGGGATGGCGTTGCCCCCAGAACATGATCTTCAAGCCCGCCGGGCGTCGTGATCAGATAATCGCGGTACATTCAGATCGCCGAAATTCCCGCACGCCAGCCGCTGCGGCGTGTTGACCACAGGCGCTGGTGCGCCGGGTCGGTCAGGTCCGCATGTGTGCAGTGCTTGGTTCGTATGGCGGGCAAACAGCGCGCGCACCCGTGCGCCGCCGCGAAGATCAGCTCCAATTCGGCGTGACCAGCCGGGTAGACGTCATGCCAGGTTCGCATTGAGCATCTCGATCAGCGCCAGGGCGCTCAGCTCGCCACAGAGCACCAGGCGGTGAAAATTTTCTCCATCACATACGCCAGATCGGTGATATGGTCCCAGTGTGTGTGCGACAGCAGCACGATATCTGCGCCCTCGATGACCTCCGGGCCGAAGAAGGGCGCACGCGGGCTCGCCGATGCGGGTCGATCACGATCGAAAATCACCGACACGGATCTCAAAAGCAGGCGATCGTCAGCCAACCGGATGGAGACACTCCAGGCCGGGCTGCGGTTGCTCAGCATATCTCACTTTTCATTGCATTTCCCGGCAGATGCGCCAGTTTTTCTGTTTGTCTCTGCAGCCGCGCGCGAAGGCGGCCCTGCCGCCACCGTCGCAGCCAGCAATGACTCCGCCAGGCCCATCTGCCGCGCGCCCAGCCAGGTTGGGGTTGAGCCATCCCGCCGATCCACACCGGCCTGCCTCGCGGCCGCCGCGCGCCGCCCCCGGCCTCCGACAACCCGGTCGCGCGACGAGCGTGGACCAGATCGGGCGGAAAAGCCCGCCGCGAAGCAGCACACGAGCGATACCGTGGATGCTGGACACAGCCAGTGCCAGCAGGAATGCTGCGCTTGCAAGAAAGCAGCTACCGAGTTGTCTTTTTTCGGTCACGCAGAATGGCGCTGAACAGCATCCGGGACACGGTTCGCCGGGATCCAGTACGCCGGAGATCGCGGCAGCTGCGAGATCGCTCCGCCGACAGACGGCACGGAGAACAGGCTCTCGGCAAGTAGTTGATGCCGTTTTCCAGCCCGACATACAGCAAGATTGAGAAAAACAGCAGCCGGAACGCGCGCAGGCGAAAAAGTTTGTCCGCGCCTTTGCTTCCCTTTTGCGTGACGGTCTGCCGTTTCGGGAACACCGTGAGCAGAAGCAGCAGCGCCAGCAGCGTATAGGCTGCCGCACAGATCAAAAACGGCAGCCGCCAGCTTGCATGGCGGCTTTTCTGCAGCCACTGCACCAGAAACGGGCTGATCTACCAACGGCGGACGATACGCTTTCGCACACGCTGTAGCCCGCGCCGACGCAAACCGCGCCGATCACATACACGCCGAGATTTTTAGAAAGTCCCGCCAAAAGCAGCCCGCGGCGAAGACCGCCTGCGAAAATGCAAAGCACCGGCTTTTTCCCGATCCGGTCCGCCAGCGCGCCAGCACGACCGGCAGCACGACCGCGACATGCTGCGCGACACCAGTCCGCCCATGCCCGCGGCATTCTGGCGTATTCGCGCAGACCTCGCGATGACGAAACTGCACCCGCCGAGTAAAAAGCCATAGAAAGAACAGCACCGTGCAGAGCAGCGCCAGCACCAACCGGGCGCAGTTTTGTTTTCATGTTTCCTCTGCGACCTCCACAGCCGCGCCGGTCGCGCGCGGATCTCGCGTCCAGCTCCTCCGGCCTGGCCCGCTGTCGGTGATGACCGTGAAGCGGTCATCCAGCCAGCACGAATGCCAGTGAACCCGCGCGCCCGACCTTGCGGCGGTCGGCGGCGATGATCGCCAGTGTGCCTGCTGGATCATGATCCGGTTGACCATGGCTTCCTCCGCGTGATAGGTCGTGATACCCTGCGCGGCGTTTACGCCGTCCACGAATGGAAATCGCCCGCGGGCTGATGGCGCCGAGCTGCTGCACGGCGTCGTCGCCGAACGTAAAGCCGTAGATCGCGTTGATCTCGCCGCCCAGCAGCACGACGTGATGCGTCTCCGGATACCAGCCAGCACCTCCGCCGCGCGGATGGGTTGGTCACGACACACAGGCGCTTGCCGGGCGCAGGCGCTTCGGCCACGCGCAGCGTGGTCGAGCCAGAATTGAGGAACAGCGTATCGCCGTCCTGAATGTGCGATAGCACCTTGGCAGCAATGGCGCGCTTCTGTGCGGCAAGCGCGTCCAGGCAGCCTCCTGCACAGGCGTCTGTACCGGCTGCGCCGGGATGGCGATCGCACCGCCGGGATGCGCACGAGGCGGTTTTCCGCCGCCATCGTGTCCAGATCCGTGCGGATCGTCGTCTGCGTCGCGTTCAGGAGCCCACTCAGCTCCGCGACCGTTACCTGTCCGTTCTGCGCCAGAAGCTCCAGAATCCGCTTTCTGCGAATGTCGATCTTCAGTCTGCCTGCTGCCATAGCTTACTCCTTTTTCCTTATAGGGCTTTGATGATTGAGCCGCCGTTCGCCGACCGCTCCGCCCGGATGGATGAGGGCGAACTGTTCGGCCTGAGCCCGTTTCTTCGATGAAGCGCTGCCTGCAGCGCGTGGAAAGATCATGCAGAGGGCCGTCGTGGACGTCGTACCCTGCGTTCCCACTTGTCCGTCTCGCGATTTCCACATGCTGCTGAGCACGACGTCCGCTGCCTGCGCCAGCGGCGACTCAGATTCTCTGTCACCGTGATGATCGACACGCCCGCGGCTCGACACGCTTAGCTCCAGATTCGATGGGCTTGCCGCCGCGGGGAGGCGAACCATACATCACCCTTCTGCAAAAGCCCGTCGCGCCGTGGACGGCCTCGGCGGTTCGGCAATAAACCGAGCCGGCCGCTCGATGCAGCAACACATGAGGTGCGCAAAGTGCTGGCAGATGATGTGCCGGAATGCCCGCAGCCCGCCGCGCCGATGCGGGCCTGCGCCAGCCAGATGCACCGCACGCGAAACGCGACCCTCGTCAAAAGTAGTCCTTCATTTCCAGAATGCACTGCGCTTCGATGTCATACGGCCCTTGCCGCCTGAATGAAGATTCCACTTTCACAGAATATCCCTCCCTGAGATTTGTTTCTGCGAACAGTGTAACACAAATATTATTGCTTTCAAGAGATTTCATTTTGTGATTCGCTGATTTTCTATGCTGAATTTTGTGTGTAAAACGCGAAATCAGCAAATATTGACGCATACGCAAATATGACTTATAATTGGGCTATCTGAGGAAATG
>VOFC01004937.1_pt1 | contig 29424 bp, 47 predicted proteins | sample 5384161 | NCBI WGS metagenome assembly VOFC01 (sample SAMN12384722, study PRJNA508395) | human gut metagenome | isolation source: healthy gut B | host: Homo sapiens | reverse complement strand
ACATAATATTTGTGCTAGAAGTAAAATTTGAAACAATATAAACATGATATGAAAGATTTCTTCGAAAACAATGCTGATAAATATTGTGCATTATGGTTTAATACATGTTCTTTATCAAATATTGATTATTTACTATATGCAAAAAATATCATATTCCTAAGAGAATTATACATTGTCATAATGCGGCAAATGGTGGAGATTCTTTTTAAGAAATCTACTTCACAAATATCATCAAAAGAAAAGTATTTAAGTATGCAACAGATTTTTGGACTTGTAATCAGGATTCTGATTTATGGTTCTTTGGAAAAGCTAGTAAAGAACTTCCAAATTATAGAGTTATTTATAATGCGATTGATTTAGACTATTTTTGCACCTAGTGATAAAGTAAGAAAAGATTATAGAAGTAAATTGAATATTTCTAATGAAATTTTACTTGGACATGATGGTAGATTTCATTATCAAAAGAATCAGGAATTTTTACTTAAAGTAATGAATGAATTAAATCAAAGATATCCAAATAAATATAAGCTAATATTAATTGGACAGGGTGAAAATATGAAGATGATTCAAGATATGATTAATGAGTATCATCTTCAAAATTCAGTCATATTACCTGGTGTAGTAAGTAATGTGAATGATTATTTACAAGCAATGGATATTTTCTGCTTCCCTTCTCGTTTTGAGGGATTAGGACTTTCATTAGTAGAAGCAGAAGCAAATGGATTACCTTGTGTTATTTCTGATACTATTCCTAAAGAAGCTGTTGTGAATAAAGCAGTAGATGCTTTGGGTATTGAAGATAGTAATATTAATGAATGGGTAGATAGCATAGAAGCCTTTTCAAAAACTAATAAATGTTTAAATAGAGAAGATTTTATAAATAATCATTATGATATCGATTTAGAAGCAAAAGGTAGTACAAGATATTTTATTACAAACTAATTAATTATCTTCAACTTTTATATATTTTGATTTATAATGATTCCGTTTTTGCAAAAGGAAAGAGAGGTCTTGTATGAAAAAGCAGAAATCACTTAAATTGAATTTCATTATGAATGCATTACTTACAATGTCTTCATTCATATTCCCACTTATTACATTCCCATATGTATCGAGAGTATTAGGGCCTACAGGAACAGGTCAGGTTAACTTTGCGACATCATTGATTACTTATTTCTCAATGTTTGCACAGTTAGGTATTCCGACATATGGTATTAAAGTATGTGCACAGGTAAGAGATGATCATGAAAAACTCACAAGAACAACACAAAGAATTATTAATTATAAATCTTGTCATGACTGTAATCTCTTATGTTGCATTTATTATTGCGTTATTCGCAGTTCCAAAGCTTGCATCTGATAAGATGTTGTATGTGATTACTAGTAGTACTATCCTACTTACTACAATAGGTATGGAATGGCTCTATAAAGCTTTAGAACAATATACATATATTACTATCCGTTCTATTATCTTCAAGTTTATTGGACTTATTGCGATGTTCTTGCTAGTTCGTTCAAAGAACGATTATGTCATGTATGCGGGTATTACAGTATTTGCAGCAAGTGCTTCATTTATTCTTAACTTATTAAATGCCCACAAGTATATTGGTTTAAAAACCAGTTGGACATTATAATTTCAAGAGACATTTCAAGCCAGTCGCTATCTTCTTTTGCGATGAGCTGTGCAACTACAATCTATACTAATCTAGATTCAGTTATGTTAGGTTTCATGGCTACTAATGCAGATGTTGGTTACTATGGTGCAGCTGTTAAGATTAAGAATATTTTAGTATCTATCGTTACTTCACTAGGTACTGTATTACTTCCTAGAGCGGCTTTTATTATATTGAACACCAGCAGATGGATGAATTTCAGAAACTAAGTAGAAAAGCATTAAATTTCGTATTCATTATTGCATCCCCAATGATGATTTATTTCATTCTCTTCAAAAAACAGGGTATCTTCTTTTTATCAGGTGATGCCTTTGCGCCAGCAGTTGTACCTATGCAGCTTATCATGCCTACCCTACTCCTTATTGGTATTACAAATATCTTAGGTATTCAAATTCTTGTCCCATTAGGATATGAAAAAGTCTGTACTTGTATCTGAAATAGTTGGTGCAGTCATTGACTTAGTGGTTAATGCATTATTGATTCCAGTGTATCAATCAAGTGGTGCCGCAATTGGTACATTACTTGCAGAATTTGCGGTTATGGTCGTACAGTGTATTGCGTTAAAGAATGAAATCAAAACAGCCTTTAGTGATATTAAATACTTAAAGATTATTCTTGCGATTATTATTGCATCACTTGCATCTTTCTGGGTGACTGCATTAAATTTACATGTATTCATTACACTCGTTATTTCAGCTATCTTGTTCTTTGGTGTATATGGTCTTGTACTCATTATCATGAAAGAAAAACTTGTCATTGAAATATTGACACAAATCTTTAGTAAGTTAAAACATAAAAAAGCGCATAATTGCGCTTTTTGACTTATAAAACAATAAAGGGTATACTTTTATTAATGACTAATGAATATGAATGATGTAAAATAATTATATTCATATGAAGGAGGAAATCAGAGATATGCCTGATAAACAGAGAATCGGTATTTTAGGAGCTGGTACTTGGGGTATGGCTCTTGCAAGAATGCTGGCTAATTGTGATAAGGAAGTAACAGTGTGGTCTGCCCTTCCACAGGAAGTGGAACAGTTAAGCACAACACATACACATCCAAAACTTCCTGGTGTTGATTTTCCTGAAACTATTCGTTATACAACAGATATAGAAGAAGCATGTACTAATCAGAATATTATTATGTTTGCGGTATATATTCTGTATTTGTAAGAAGCACAGCTGAAAAGGCTAAACCTTACATTAAAGACAATCAGATTATTGTGGATGTTGCGAAAGGTATTGAAGCAGATACATTCATGACTTTAACTGAAGTTATTGAAGATGTACTTGATAATGACACATTACATTTTGTCGCATTATCTGGTCCTACTCATGCAGAAGAAGTGGCAAGAGGATTACCTACTGCCATTGTATCAGCATGTAAGAATCTAGATGCGGACTAAATATGTACAGAAGTTCTTTAGTAGTCCTTTTATGCGTGTGTATACAAATAACGATGTGAAAGGAATTGAAATCTGTGGTGCATTAAAGAATATTATTGCGTTAGTCGCTGGTATTTCTGGTGGCTTAGGTTATGGTGATAATGCCCGTGCAGCTTTAATTACAAGAGGTCTTGCAGAAATGGAGAGACTTGGTGGTAGAATTGGTCGACACCACATACATTTAGTGGTTTAACTGGTATGGGTGACTTGATTGTGACTTGTACAAGTGAATTCAGTAGAAACAACCAGGCAGGTCATTTGATTGGTGAAGGTAAGACATCAGCAGAGGCAGTTAAGAAAGTAGGAATGGTTGTAGAAGGTATTAATGCATTACCTGCAAATGTTCAGCTTGCAGAAACTTATAAAGTGGATATGCCTATTGTAATGACTGTCAATAAAATCGTTAATGAAGGCTTGAATCCAAAGGATGCAGTCAATGCATTATTACAGAGAGATTTAAAATCAGAAACACCTCTTCCATCTATTAATGATGTATTTGAAGAGTCAGTATTAAGAAAGACGAGGAAAAGTGGAATGAAGAGAGTTATGACTTATGGGACTTTTTGACTTATTACATTACGGTCATATTAACTTATTAAGAAGAGCTAAAGAATTAGGTGATTACTTAATCGTTGGTTTATCAACAGATGAATTCAACTGGAATGAAAAACAGAAGAAGTGTTACTTTACTTATGAACAGAGAAAACAGTTACTAGAATCAGTTAGATATGTAGATTTAGTTATTCCTGAATGTGCATGGGATCAGAAACGTAAAGATGTTCATGAATATCATGTTGATACATTTGTCATGGGAGATGACTGGAAAGGTCAGTTTGACTTCTTAGAAGAAGAAGGTGCAGAAGTAGTATACTTACCTAGAACTCCTGAAATCAGTACAACTAGAATCAAAAAGACTTGAATAAATAGTCATATTTTTTACTCGTTTATGAAGATGATATGTAATTTTTTTGTGTAATTATGACCTTAAAGGTTTTCATTTTTTCATTTACGAGTATAATGACGAATGAACCGAATATTAGGAGGTAGTTATGAAGTTTATTACATCACGTGCCTTGGTCCTAGGTATCCAGGCTGTTGTATCTGCAGTGCTTGCATTCTTCGTAGTTAAGATTGGAATCTTACCTACAAAGTATTTAATGGCAAAAGATTCGCGGTATTAGTAGTATTATGGCTATTCATGTTCTTATTGACTATGCCATCAAAGAAGAAAAAAGTTGCAAGACCTTTAATTGGTAAAATAGTGTCTCTTTTTATTAAGTATCGCAATGGTATTTGGTACTAGTAAGATTATCAAAGGTGATTCATTCCTTTCATCTCTTACTAATGTAGGTACTGAAACAACTACTTATTCTTTAGTAGTATTAAAAAGCAGTGGTTATAAGAATGTTTCTTCATTAAAAGGAAAAACAATCGATTACTACGCAAACGATAAAAAGAAAGCGATGCAGGTAAAAGAAAAACTACAGAAACAGATCAGTTTCCATGGTAATGGTGAAGATGATAATGCGAAGCTTGCATCAGACTTATATAGTGGTGATTGTGATGCAATCCTATTAAATGAAAGCTATCGTGAAATGATCAAAGAAACTTATAGTAACTTTGAATCAAAGACTAAAGTATTATGGCAGGAAAAAGATTGTAGAAGAAGTAGAAAATACTGCTTCTGATGTTAATGTAACTAAGAAGCCATTCGTATGTTATATTAGTGGTGTTGACTCTCGTGGTGGTGTAAATGAAAACAGCCGTTCAGACGTTAACCTATTAGTAACTATTAATCCAAACAATGGTCAGATGTTAATGACAAGTATTCCTAGAGACTATTATGTAAAACTTGCAAACTGTGGTAAGAAAGATAAATTAACTCATTCTGCTTTATATGGTGGAACAGAAAATAGTATAAAGACTATTGAAGATTTCTTAGACATCAACATTGATTTCTATGCAAGAGTTGATTTCCAGTCAGTTATCCAGTTAGTTGATGCGTTAGGTGGTATTGATATTTATTCTGATAAGGCATTTATTCCTTATACAGATCATGGTATTAAGATTCCTAAGGGAAATGTACATATGAATGGACGTATGGCCCTTGCATTCGCAAGAGAACGTTATACATATCAGTCTGGTGACCAGCATAGAACTGAAAACCAGCAGGCAGTATTACAGGCTATTATCAAGAAAGCAGTATCTCCAAAGATCTTAACTAACTATAGTGAAATCTTAGATTCTATCAAAGATACATTTACTACTAATATGCCATCTTCAAGCATTAGAGCTTTAGTTAATAAGCAGTTAGATGACAATATTAAATGGGATTTCCAGAAATCATTCCTTAAGGGTGAAGGTGTGATGCAGACTGGTGGTTACTCAATGCCTAAGACTAAGTTATGGTATAGTATCCCAGATGAAGATAGTATTGAATTAAATTCTAAATACATCAACGCTATGTGTGATGGTAAGAAGATTGATACTGAGAAGAAAATCTTTGATGTAGAAAAAGCTGAACAAGAAGCTAAAGAAGCTGAAAAGAAAAACAAACTAATTAAGTGACGGGGGGTTGTATAGACCCTCGTTTTATTTTTGGATATTATGGTATTATTGAAGAGACGAAAGAAGGACATCAATATGAAATATGATTATCTAGTAGTAGGATCAGGTCTTTATGGTGCAATCTTTGCGCATGAAGCCAATAAGAGAGGAAAGAAGGTTCTTGTCATTGATAAGAGACCTAATATTGCCGGAAACATCTATACAGAAGAAGTAGAAGGCATCAATGTCCATAAGTATGGTGCACATATCTTCCATACAAATAATAAGGAAGTATGGCAGTATATTACTCAGTTTGCAGAGTTCAATAGATTCACTAACTCACCAGTTGCAAACTATAAGGGAGAACTTTATTCTCTTCCATTCAATATGTATACATTCAATAAGATGTGGGGAGTAGTGACTCCAGAAGAAGCAAGTATGCCAAGATTGAAGAACAGAGACAGGAAATCAAGGGAGAACCAAAGAACCTTGAAGAACAGGCTATTTCATTAGTTGGTAGAGATATTTATGAAAAAGCTCATTAAAGGATATACGGAAAAACAATGGGGTAGACCATGTACAGAACTTCCATCATTCATCATCAAGAGATTACCAGTAAGACTTTACTTTTGATAATAACTACTTCAATGCACTTTATCAGGGAATTCCGATTGGTGGATATACCAAGATGGTAGAAAACATGCTTGAAGGGTATTGAAGTAAGATTGAATACAGATTATCTTGAAAACAAAGAAGAACTAGATAGCTTAGCAGATAAAGGTTGTTTATACAGGACCTATCGATGCATACTTCAACTATAAATTAGGAACACTAGAATACAGATCTGTTAGATTTGAAACAGAAGTATTAGATAAGCCAAATTTCAGGGAAATGCAGCAGTAAACTATACCGATGCAGAACACCCTTGGACCAGAATCATAGAACATAAATGGTTTGAATTCGGTACACAGCCAAAGACTGTCATCAGTAGAGAATACAGCTCTGAATGGAAGCTAGGAGATGAACCATACTATCCAGTCAATGATGAAAAGAATGGTCTTTTATATGCAGAATATAAGAAGCTAGGCGAAGCAGAAACTAAAAAGTGATATTTGGCGGAAGACTTGGAGAATACAAATATTATGACATGGATGCAGTTATCAAAAAATGCATTAGCTAAAGTAAAAAGAGGTATTTGAATAATGAAGAAATATCTATTATTATTCCTGTATATCGTGGAAATCCTGTTTATTTCAATAAGACAATCGAAAGCTGTCTTAATCAGACTTATGATTATGTAGAAGTGATTATTATTGATAATGGATGTAATGATGCGTTGCAGGATACTTTAAGTGAATTAAATAATAAAGATAATGTGACAGTTGTAAAGAATTCTAAGAGTGGTGTATGTTCTGGTAGAAACTTAGGTGTGAAAACAGCTAAGGGAGACTATATTATGTTCTTAGATGCAGATGACTGGATTGAAAGTAATGCCTGTGAAATACTATTAAATCATGCAGTAGAAGCAGAGGCAGATTGTGTGATCTGTAACTATAGTAGAGATTATAGTGATCATAGTGAAAAGATGCTTCACTATATTAGAGATACAATGTATAAGGACTGGAAGGATTATTTAAAGGATCTATTAAATGTACAGGCAGGTGTAGGATTCTGCTGGGGTAAACTCATTAAAGCTTCTACTATTGAAAATGTATTATTAAATGAAGAATTAAGTCTTGCAGAAGATGCAGAATATTGTGCACGTGCTTCACAGAACTGGAATATTATTGTAGGTGATGAACATCCTTTAGTTCATTATATATTCAATGATCGATCTGCAGTACGTAAGTTTGATACAGCTTATGCAGACAAATTCCTCTTATCTATGAAAGCAGTAGAAGAAGACTTAAAAGATATCATGGCAGAAGATAAGAATATAGAAACATTATTCTATAACTTTGTAAGTTATCATGTATTACTTATTTTAGTGAATTATTGTGCACATCCACAAAATAAAAAGATCAAGCGATGTCTTCTTTAAATACATTAATGAAGAATGATTTATTTAAACGTGCTATAAAGAACTCTAACTATAATGGTATGTCTATGACACGTAAAGTACCATTATGGTTCTTAAAACATAAAATGAATAGATTCGCATTACTTGTAGGACAAGTAAGACAGAAACAGTTTTCTAAGAGTAAATAAGGAGAGTAAAATGGAAAAGTATTATTTAAATTTAACAGCTGATAATAAATTTGACGCGGGGTCAAAAGCAGTAAAAGACTGTTATCAGATTTTAAAAAGAAAATGGGTTTAAGAACTACGATATCAACAACAAAAAAAAGAAGGAAATAAGATCATTAAAAAGATTTATAACATTTGTGCATTAAGAAAGTTCTATGGGTTAAAATGATTCTCTTATAGTTTTTCCTCATCCAATTTATACAGAAACTCAGTATATTAATATATTGAAAAAAATTAAGGAAAAAGAAAAAAACTTAACTTATGTATTTTTAATTCATGATTTAGAAACCCTAAGAGGATTATTCCTTGATGATAAAGAAAAGTTTGAATTATGGGATAAAACAATGCTTGAAATTGCAGATTATATTATCTCTCATAATGATAAAATGACAGAATATTTAGTGGATTATGGAATTCCAAAAGATAGAATTTTTGATTTAGAAGTATTTGATTATTTATATCCAAATGAAAATACTATAACTTATGATAAATCAGTATTATTAGCAGGTAACTTAAATCCTCAAAAGAGTAATTATATTAGCCAGTTAAAGAATATCAAGAATGTTAATTTTGAGTTATATGGTGTCAATTGCAGTGATGACTGTTTAGCAGATAATGTAAATTACAATGGAGCTTTCCCACCTGATGATGTTCCAGCTCAATTAACAAAAGGTTTTGGCTTAGTTTGGGACGGGTCATCTGTTGATGAATGTACAGGTAATACAGGTAATTATTTACGTTATAACAATCCACATAAACTTTCTTTATACCTTGCATCAGGTATTCCAGTTATTGTATGGAAACAGTCTGCTGAAGCAGGATTCGTAGAAAAATACAATGTTGGTTTTGCGGTAGAGTCACTTAATGAATTAACTGATATTATGAGTGATATGACAGAAGAAAAGTACTTTGATATTGTGAAAAATGTGAAGGATGTTTCTAACAAAGTACGTAACGGATATTTCTTAAGTAAATCACTAGAAACAATCAAAAAACTATAGTCGTTAATATAGAAGCTAAGAAGATGCAAGATTTCTTCTTATCATTATAAACCTTCGTGAGAAGGTTTTTAATGTCTAAATATAGCTTTTTTATACTTATATATGTCATTTTATGTCACATTGGATGGTTCTTTGTGTGAAATTATGTTAATATATTCTCATACTATATAAGAGGAAGGGAGATATATATGAACAAAAAGTTGATTACAAGAAGATTGAAGGCATTAACGATCAGACTGTATTAGGCGCAGATTTTACTAATTACCAGCAGGATTTGGAATGGGGTAAAACGTATTACAATTACAAGAGCATCAAAATTGATAACCTATTTAAGTTTGTACAGGGACAGGGAATTAATACGATTTCTGTCAAGGTTGCAGTAAATCCGGACACATCAAGTGATAAAACTAAATGTTATACACTAGATAGTGCTATCAAAACAATTAAAAGCGACTAAAGAAGCAGGCTTAAAAACAAACATCACATTATTCTATTCTGATGATGTTACTTATGCAAATAGTCAGCAATTACCTGCAGGATGGACTCAGGATAATGCGGTAGAAAAGGCAACAGACTATACTAAGGAAGTACTGAATACTTTAAGTAAGAATGATGCTTTACCTACTATGATGACTATTGGAAATGAAGTGAATTATAATTTCCTTGGTCTAACTGAAGGCGGAGGATGGGATGGCTTTGTCGCAATGGCTACCATCTCTAAACTTATTAATGAAAAAGGTGTTAAAACAGCTTTAAGTTTTGGCACCCTGATGATGCTGAAGGTATTCAGTATGTGATTGAAAAAAGCTAGGTTATGCAGGCGTAGACTATAGCTATTTAGGTGTTAATCTTTATGCTGATCGTAGTGGTATTAATGATTATGTTAAAACATTACGTACTACAGTAAAAAGAAAGGCACAGATAAGCAGTTAATTGTTTCTAACATCAAGTTCCCACGTAAGAATGCTGATGAAACAGCATCTAATGAAACACAGGCAGACAGCATTTATAATTTATTAAGTGCTTCTATTAGTGATAGTAATGCAGGTGGTTTAATTTATGATGAAGCTGAATATGTAGGAAGCTGGAATGGTTTCTTTAATGAACAGGGACTTGCACAGACTTCTCTTCTTTGTATTTGGTTTTGCACAGGGTTGGAATATTGATATTGATTCATACAGAGATCCTTATGAATATGGTGATGATACTGGCTTAAAGGAAAAAAAAATGTCACTATTAATAAGATTTCTAATATGTCTGAATCTACAATCAGAGGTGTAGATGTTGGATCATATGTAGCACTTACTAATGCAGGTGTTAAATATTATGATTATGATGGCAAAGAACAGCCATTAATGAAAATCTTAAAGGATAATGGTGTTAACTATATCCGTTTAAGAATCTGGAATGATCCATACAATGAAAAAGGTGAAACATACGGTGGTGGAGATAGCACTGTAGATAATGGATTAAAGATTGGTAAAGAAGCAACTAAGTATGGTATGAAGGTGCTTGTTGACTTCCATTATTCTGATTTCTGGGCAGATCCTGCAAAACAGATTCTACCAAAAGCATGGCAGAAGGATGCTAATGATCCAGATAAGATGTGTGAAAATATCCATGACTTCACTAAAGATACTTTACAGAAATTTAAAGATGCAGGTGTTGATGTAGGTATGGTTCAGATTGGTAATGAAATTACCAAAGGTATGGCTGGTATTCATAATAAAGACAGTAATAATTCTGTTTGGAAAAATGAATCTCAGTATTCTGTATTAGACCGTTATTTAAATGCAGGTTCTAAAGCAGTACGTGAAATTCTTCCAGATGCTTTAGTTACATTACATATTGAAACACCTAATCGTCAAATCTATTCTATGATCATGGATGCATGGGAAAAAAAGGAAATGTAGACTATGATGTTTTAGGTTCTTCTTATTACCCATTCTGGTGGAATACACCTGATATGTTAAGGGATGTACAGACTCTTGCAAAAGAAAGAGGAAAGCTATTTGCGGTTATGGAAACTGCATGGGTTAACAGTTATGAAGATGGTGATGGTACACCAAACTCTATCGGTTCTGATTATGGACTTTATCAGTATGAAATTGGTCCTCAGGGTCAGGTAGATGAATTAACTGATATGTATAAGGTTCTTACTGAACAGGATAACGGTTTAGGTGGCTTCTATTGGGAGCCAGGATGGATTCCAGTGAAAGCCGGATGGACTAACTGGGAGTACAATAAAGAAGTCGCTGATAAGTATGGTACTGGATGGGCTTCTAAGGGTCTTTGTAGGTTATGCACCAGACGATGAAATGTATTATAATGGTCAGCCTTCATGGGGTGGATCAAGCTGGGATAACGCAACATTATTTGATATCCAGGGTAATGCATTACAGTCATTAAAGTTCTATAAAGATACAGTGTCTTTAGGTAAGGTTCAGACTACAAGAATCAATATCGTGAATAAAGAAAAAGAAGTTCTTAAGACTGAATATGTAAATGTAAATGTTGGTGATACAAAGACAATTACACTTCCAAAAGTTAATGGTTATTATGCATCAAAAGGTAACTATAACTATACAGTAAAAGGTGATACTGATGGTGTTAAAACAGTTACAGTCACTTATAATCATTCTACAGAAGCTAATCTAGTTTACGTGGATGGTGATTGGTACTTAATGCAGGATGGACAGGTTGTACATGAAACTACTCTTGCACAGGTTAATGGAACAGGTACTTGGTATTATGTAGAAGATGGTAAACTCAACTGGAATTATACCGGTTTAGTAAAATACTATAGTACTTGGTATTATGTTCAGAATGGTGTTCTTAACTGGAACTACAACGGCTTAATCTACTACAATAATACTTGGTATTATATTGAAAACGGTAGAGTAAATACAAACTACAACAATCTAGTAAAATACAATGGTAACTGGTATTATGTTCAGAACGGTAAGATTGACTGGTCAGTGAATACATTATCACAGGTTAATGGTGAAGGAACATGGTATAAGGTGACTAATGGACAGTTAGATTGGAACTATACAGGACTAACTAAGTATTTCAGTACTCAATACTATATTCAAAAATGGTGTTCTTAACTGGAACTACAACGGCTTAATCTACTACAATAATACTTGGTATTATATTGAAAACGGTAGAGTAAATACAAACTACAACAATCTAGTAAAATACAATGGTAACTGGTATTATGTTCAGAACGGTAAGATTGACTGGTCAGTGAATACATTATCACAGGTTAATGGTGAAGGAACATGGTATAAGGTGACTAATGGACAGTTAGATTGGAACTATACAGGACTAACTAAGTATTTCAGTACTCAATACTATATTCAAAATGGTGTTCTTAACTGGAACTACAACGGCTTAATCTACTACAATAATACTTGGTATTATATTAAAAACGGTAGAGTAAATACAAACTACAACAATCTAGTAAAATACAATGGTAACTGGTATTATGTTCAGAACGGTAAGATTGATTGGTCAGTGAATACATTATCACAGGTTAATGGTGAAGGAACATGGTATAAGGTGACTAATGGACAGTTAGATTGGAACTATACAGGATTAGTTAAGTATTACAGTACATGGTACTACATTCAAAAATGGTATTCTTGACTGGAATTACAGTGGTTCAGTAAATTATAATGGTAAAACATACACTGTAAAGAACGGTAGAGTTCTATAACTATAAAATACACTAAAATAAAAGACAGTATGCTTTAGATTGCATACTGCCTTTTGTTTACTTTATATTATCAAATAAATTTGTAGAATAAACACCTTCATCAATTAACTTCTTAAATGATTCCTTTACAACAGGTGCATCTTCTTTATATGTTACACCAAACCATGAATCCTGTACTTCTAATACCTTGACACTTAATTTGTTTTCTCTTAGAAGTTCACCAATATAGATAGGTAATAAATATTCATCCTTTAGTGGATCCTTGATGTTTTCAAAGAATTCTACAAAACCTTCTTTTAAAGTATTTACGAATTCAGGAGTTAATCCCCAGAAGTTCATAGATACATTTACGTTAGGATCAATTTCTTTATCTCCTACACGTGCACCAGTAGAAGTCTTTTCAATATTCTTAGTTTCTTCTACATCAGTTAAGTATCCTTCATCATTCACTGCACAGATACCTCTTGTTACACCACCATTATCACTTAAAGTATTCTTTAAGATAAATCCTGCCATTGCAAGATGATTTGGCTTTTCAGGTGTATAGTCTAATAAGAAATCATGAATCTGTACAAATGCTTCTTTTCCATAATAATCATCCGCATTAATAACTGCGAATGGTTCATTAATTAAACCATCACATGCAAGTACTGCCTGTCCAGTACCCCAAGGCTTAGTACGTCCTTCAGGACATTCAATACCTTCTGGTAATGCCTTTAAATCCTGGAATGCATATGCAATTTCTACATCATACTTCTTAGCGACTTCTTCAATACGATTTCCAATAACTTCTCTAAAGTCTTCTTCAATATCTTTACGGATAATAAAGATAATTTTGTTGAAACCAGCGGCAATGGCATCATGGATTGAATAATCCATAATAATTTCACCATTAGGTCCAACTGGTTCTAACTGCTTGATTCCTCCACCAAAACGTGAACCAATACCAGCAGACCATAATTACTAAAGTCGTATTCATAATAATCCTCCGTCAAACATGATAACTATATTATACAACGAAAGTTATGTAATAGATATGTAATTAAAAAAAACTCAGGATAATTCCTGAGTTATATTAGATAGTGAAGTCTACACAAGCTCTTACTTCAGCATTTTCCTTTGCGATTTTCGCAACAGTTAAATGTCTAGGATCATTTGCATAGCTTGACAAATCTTCCATATTATCAAATTCCATAACTAATGAAACATCATATGTTTCATTAGGGTTTTTCATTTCTTCCAACATGTAAAGAACGGATACCATCAATCTGTCCTACAAGTCCCTTTAATCCTTCTACAAACTGATTCTGTAGATCTTCTGTACTTTCTTTTAAATTTCCATACAACAACGTGCTGAATCATTTATTAGTCCTCCTTCATTAATTTATTCACTATAGGCATAAGTTCCATCTGTGTAATTGTTTCAATAAGCCCTGCATCTACGACTTTAGTGATTGCAGGATCCATTGGTAAACGACATACAGTAGAAATATTAAACTTCTTCGCAATTTCATCTATATGACTCTCACCAAATAAATAATGTTTATTTCCACAATCAGGACAGATATAGTAACTCATATTCTCAACAAGACCGAGAATAGAATATTCATCATTTGTGCCATATTCACTGATTTCTCTACAACCATGCTGACAAGTTCCTGTGGTGAAGACACCGTAATAATACCATCTACAGGAAGAGATTGGAAGACTGTAAGCGGAACATCTCCTGTTCCCGGAGGCATATCTACAAACATATAATCTAATTCACCCCCAATAGACATCAGTCCAGAATTGAGTCACTGTATTAGATATTAAGCTTCCTCTCCATACAACAGGATCAGTAGGATTATCCAACATTAAGTTTAAAGAAACAATCTTAATACCTGTACGTGTTTCGGCAGGAATAATACCCTTATCATTTCCATAAAGTTTCTCAGTTAGACCAAAAAGCCTGAGGGATAGAAGGTCCTGTAATATCCGCATCTAGAATACCTACATTATACCCAATACGGTTCATCATAACTGCAAGTAGTGATGTCATTAAACTTTTACCTACACCACCCTTACCACTTGTGACTGCAATAACATGTTTAATATGGGAATTCTTATTTAAATCTTTATGAAGATCTTTTATTAAAATACTTATCATATTCACCCATTTTATTCACCTCATGTATTATTATACATGAAATTAAATAAAAAAATGCTGATTAACGAATTGAATAACCAGCATACATGGTGATGGCAAATAAGATTAACACACAAATAATCTTAGATACTGCCCAAGCAATTTCGTATCTCATTGTTCCGTCTCCTTTTATATACTTAGTTTAGAATAATAAGAGATATACAAATATCATCATAAGGAGAAGAATAAATGAATATTAAGTAAAAAAAACTAGAGAAATGAATCTCTAGCTTACAATCAATGAGTGGCAGATAGAAGTATAGTTCCTATAATCATAACAGCAACTAATTTTGAACCTAACCAGTATAAATTGTACTTCATATCCATCACCCTTTCTTTTTTTACTACACTCAGTATAGTAAAGAAAGGGTTAAGAAGAAATCACACTCACATTAAGTGTTCGTAAGTATTACTTTAAGAAACGTTTGATCCACTTCATTTTATCATCAGTGAGTGGATAATATCTAAATGGTAAATCAATACGTGTACTCTTATGTAATACAGAACGACGATGAGAGAATGTCTCAAAAGTAAACTTACCATGATAATAACCAATACCACTTGCACCTACACCACCAAATGGGAGTGTATTAGTCGCAAAATGACTCACTGTATCATTAATACATGCATCACCAAAGCTACATAACTCTAAAAACTTATTGGCATGATATGAATCATTAGAGAATAAATAGAGGGCAAGAGGCTTATCATGACTATTAATATATTGAATCGCTTCTTCAATTCTATTGTATTCTACGAGTGGAAGAATAGGTCCAAAGATTTCTTCTTCCATTAAAGGATTATCAAAATCCACATCATTCACAATAGTAGGTGTAATCTTTAAATGTTCTTCATCCACTTCTCCACCAATAAGAATATCCTGATTCTCCAAGAGCTTCTTTAAACGATCAAATTGTTCTTTATTGATGATCTTTTACATAAGTTTTCACTTTCTAATGGATGTTCACCAAAGAATTTCTTAATATATTCAGAAGCATAATCAATAAAGGTCGCTTTCATACTATCCTTAATTAATATATAATCAGGCGCAATACAAGTTTGACCAGCATTCAAGAACTTACCAAATATAATACGTTTTGTTTCAATCTCCATAGGAATCATATCAGTTAAAATAGCAGGAGACTTACCACCTAATTCTAATGTGACAGGTGTTAATGTTTCTGCCGCCTTCATATAGATTTCTCTACCCGCTTTCTTACCACCAGTAAAGAAAATATAATCAAAAGGTAAATTCACAAGTTCCTTAGAAACCTCTAAACCACCCTCAGCACAATAGGCATGTCCTTTATCAAAACATGTATCAATGAGCTGTGCTACAATAGCGGAAGTATGTGGTGTCTGTTCACTTGGTTTCACTATTGCACAGTTACCTGCCGCAATAGTACCAATAAGTGGTTCTATCGCAAGTAGGAATGGATAGTTCCAAGGTGAAATAATAAGTGTTACACCATAAGGTTCATAAATCGTATAAGAACGAGAAAAGAACTGATGAAGAGGTGTTTTTACCTTTTCCTTCTTTACCCATTTCTTAATATTCTTTAATGTATATGTACAGGCTTCAAGAGTAAGTCCTATTTCTGTCATATAGGATTCTCCTCTAGATTTACCTAAATCTTTCTCTAAAAGCATCTTCTATTAAGTCCATATGGTCTTTAATCCATAGCTTAACACGTTTTATTGCATCTATTCTTAAACTTACATCTCTAGTCATTAATGTGTCATAATACGTTTTTTGGTCATTAAAAATCTTTTTCTAAATCCATATCTATCACTTCCTTCTTTAGTATTCTAGTACCTTTCACATTCTAATACAACAGACGAATATAATTCACATAATTCAAAAAAAATATACTAGATATAATACATGAATTCAATGTGAATAAGATAAGAAATTTATGTGGAAATAAGTTGTCATATAACCAAATCAAGTACAAGGTCTTTTGTTTGTATTGATTTCTTTCAATAAATCTAAATAATTTCATTTTTGAAAGCGACATCTTGTTCATGTAGTATAATGAATGTAGAGGTTCACTTTCAAAACTTTAAAAATATTCAACTTTTGAAAGTGAACCTCTCTATGAAATATTCACTCCTATCTCTTATAATGTGAGGACTTACAACCCTATCATTGACAAGGTTGTAGAAATTTGTTAAAGTTTTAAAGTAAAAGCAATGAACAGAAGAGACTAAAGTGAATGCATAGAGAACTTATGGCTGGTGTAAATAAGTGTGAAGCTTTAGAAAGATGGTCTGGGAGCTGTTATCTCTAATAGGGATAACCGTAACTCGCGTTAAGAGATTGAGTGACACGTAAGTGTAAAAAGGTGGTCTTGATAATTTCGTCCTTTATTAAGGACGTTTTTTTATTTTTAGGAGGAAAAATATGAAAGATCCAAAAGATTTCTATTTAACAACCGCAATTACTTATACTTCAGGTAAACCACATATTGGTAATACTTATGAAATCGTATTAAGTGATGCAATCTGCCGTGCTAAGAGACAGCAGGGCTATAATGTACGTTTTTCAGACTGGTACAGATGAACACGGACAGAAAATCGAATTAAAGGCTAAAGAAGCTGGAATTGAACCAAAGGAATATGTAGATAAGGTTCTTTGCAGAAGTAAAACGTATCTGGGATATGATGGATGTTACTTATGATAAGTTCATTCGTACTACTGATGAATATCATGTAAAACAGGTACAGAAGATTTTTAAGAAGTTACATGACAAAGGTGATATCTATCTAGGTCATTATGAAGGTAAATACTGTACTGCATGTGAATCATTCTTTACAGAAACTCAGTTGGTAGATGGAAAGTGTCCTGACTGTGGTGGAGAAGTGCATGATGCTAAAGAAGAAGCATACTTCTTTAAATTATCTAAATATCAGGATCGTTTAATGCAGTATTATAATGATCATCCTGATTTTATACAACCAGAGTCAAGAAAAAATGAAATGGTTAATAACTTCTTAAAACCAGGTCTTCAAGATTTATGTGTATCAAGAACATCATTTACTTGGTCAATCCCTGTAGATTTCGATCCAAAGCATGTTGTATATGTATGGATTGATGCATTAGTTAACTATATTACTGGTTTGGGTTATGATTTAGATGGTCATAGTGATCCATTATTTGATAGATATTGGCCTGCAGATGTTCATTTAATAGGTAAGGACATATTAAGATTCCATACTATTTACTGGCCAATTATCTTAATGGCATTAGATCTACCTTTACCAAAACAGGTATTTGGTCATCCTTGGTTATTAATGGGTGATTCTAAGATGTCTAAACATTTAGGTAACGTTATTTATGCAGATGACTTAGTAGACCTATTTGGTGTAGATGCTTTGTAAGATACTACTTATTACATGAAATTCCATATGATAACGATGGTTCAATTACTTGGGACTTATTAGTAGAACGTATTAATAGTGATCTTTGCTAATATCTTAGGTAACTTAGTAAACAGAACAATCGCTATGTGTAATAAATACTTTGATGGTGTTGTCACTAATACAAATGTATGTGAACCAGTAGATGATGAATTAAAATCAATCGCACTCGCAATGCCAGGAAAGACTATTAAGTTAGAAAATGAATTCAAGCTTGCTAAGGCATTGGATGAAATCTATGTATTATTAAGACGTACTAATAAATATATTGATGATACTATGCCTTGGGCTCTTGCTAAGGATGAAACTAAGAAAGATCGTCTTGCTACAGTACTTTATAACTTAGTAGAAGCTATCAGATTCTCAGCTATCGCATTAGAACCATTTATTCCTGGTACATCTAAGAAGATCTTAGATATGATCAATACAGATGAAAGAGATATGATGAAGTTAGATACTTTTGGTTCATATAAATCAGGTACTAAAGTAACTGATCACCCAGAAGTATTATTCGCAAGATTAGATCCAAAAGAAGTAGCTAAACAGGTAGAAAAGTTAACTCCTGCTAAGCCAGTTGTTCCAGAAAAGAAGGATGAAACACCTGAAATCACTATTGATGATTTTGCTAAGGTAGAATTAGTTGTTGGTGAAGTAAAGAAATGTGAAAAGCATCCTAAAAGCAGATCGTCTTCTTGTATCACAGATTGATATTGGTGGAGAAGTAAGACAGATTGTTTCAGGTATCGCAGATAGCTATTCACCAGAAGATATGCCTGGTAAGAAGGTAATTGTTGTAAAGAACTTAAAACCAGCTAAATTAAGAGGTGTAGAATCTCAGGGTATGATTCTTGCAGGTGGAACTAAGAAATCTATTAAAGTATTAGAAACAGATTTACCAGCAGGTACAAAAATCAGCTAACATGAAAAGAGTGAACTTTTTGGTTCACTCTTTTAGCATGTCTAATTGTGTAATATAGCTATCAATGATTTTAAATGCGTCTTCTTTACTTAACGATCTTTCTTCTAGTATATATTGATAATAGTCATTAAAGGCCATTACAAGAATTGCTTCATGAAGTCGTATTGTTTTGATAGTGCCACTGGCTGATACAATTTGGAAATAGAGTGTATTCATGTTCATGATTATAACTGAGAAAAGACATATTATCATATTCAGGGACATCTACAAGGTTTATAGAGTAGGTATTTATAAAGTTCTTTAGTCTGCGTAATATCTTGGTTCTATCATTAATTGTTAGTGGTTGATAGAATGGCTGTGGGAAATCAAGTGTATAACCAGTATCCACAAAATGTCTTAATCCCTGCAAGATATAGAGTCCTGATAGATGATCTTTATTACGCTTCACAAACTGTTTTATATGCATAGAATGTTTCTTGAACGATTCCACAAAATCATTATCTTCTAAAAAACTGGAAATGGATCGTCCTCTTGATAGACTGCACCAATAGGAGGTGCATAGAGAATACAATTGAAATCTTCTATCACATCACTTTTATTGTCCTTATTAGTGATTAAACACTTTGTTTCCTTTTTAAATATTGATTAAATAGTATTTCATACGCATCATATGTTTCTGCCACTCAAAAATGTGATTAAATATACTCACATCGAGATAATGTAAACGTTCTTACGAACATTACTTACTATGTCATCGTGCATGCTTTGGATTGACAGAAATCATATCTACTCACAAGTTCTAGTGCACTCCATAGTCGTAAATTCCCGAAATAGCTTTCGGTACATACCTACGTTTGCGTTTATTTATGCAACTTCGTAAGTTGTAGCATCTCTCAGATTAAGTGCAAAGATTGAAATCTCTGTCTTCGATATAGCCACAGTCACATCTGAAAATTCTATCTGAAAGCTTTAAATCTTTCTTGATACTTTTACAAATGACATGTTTTAGATGATGGGAACCATCTATCTACTATTCGAAGTTCGATTCCGTTCTCTTTGCATTTAGCTAGAAGCTTTGTTTTAAATTCATAAAACTTCTGCGAAGCAACTGCCTTTGAAAGATGTCTGTTCTTCATCATTCCTGATACGTTTAGATCTTCAATCGTTATATGAGATGGCTTGGTTTTCACTATCTCTGCGATTGTCTTATTGATGTAATCAGTACGAATATTATCTATTCTATGATGAAGCTTCTGTATCTTAAGCCTTTGTTTCTGTATATTTCTCTTTTTGAGTGGACCTCCTTTCTTTAGATTTTCATACTTTCGAGAAAGACTTCTCTGTTCTCGAATAAGCTTCTTTTCAAGCTTCCTTAATTTTGCAGATTTATTGATGTTCTTATAAGTTTTTCCATTAGAAACAATCGCAAAATCTTTTAGCCCAAGGTCAATGCCAATTCCTTTGCTGGAATTATTGGCTGTCCTTTTATCTGGGATTTCTATAAGAGCCGAAACATAGTATCTGTCAGCCTTTATTGAGACATGACCGCTCTTAATTACGTTTCCATCTTTTGTAGTGGGAATATATCCTTTCTCTTTGATGCGGATCCAGCCAAGTGACGGAATCTTGATTCTGTGTCGATTGCAAAGGCAATCTTTCGGATTATTCTTTACGAAATACATCTTCACATCTGATCTGCCTTTCTTCTTAAATTTTGGAAAGGCACTCTTGTGCTTAAAAAGTTTTCAAATGCGGTCTGGCCGTTATTTACTGCCTGTGTTACCGATTTTGAGTAAGCTTCCTTGATCCAGGAATATTCCGGATGATTCGGAAGATACTCATTGTTAAGCCATACTCTAAACTGACTGCTTGCTCATAAACTTTTTGCACTTTCATGAAGCTCCTTATTATGAGCAAGATAGAAATTATAGATAAATCTGCAAGTTCCTATTGTTTTATGAATCCTGACTTTCTGCTCTTCTGTCGGATGAATTTCCGTCCTGAAGCTCTTTAGCAATTTCCTCGTCCCTCTCTATTTGTTTTTTATACTTACGAAGCCCATACAGCCTGCATGAGAACACATGGAGTATTGAAACAATATCCTGTACAAGTTCTTCCTGTGGTGACAGTTCTTCATTGTTTACTACCACTAGGGTTGTATTAAACTTTTTACAGAATTTCTCAAACCAGTCATAACCAAATCTGATAAATCTATCTTTATGGGTTACTACTATTGTCTTGATTTTTGTTCCATTACTTCATCTAATAATTCGTTCCACTTTTTTACAGTTGTAATTAAGGCCACTTCCATAATCTTCAATACACTGATTTACAATAATTCCTCTTGCATTACAAAACTGTCTTAAAAATGCAACTTGATTTTGTAAATCATCTTTTTTGATTCTTTGTAGACACTCTGGCATAAATAACTACCTGACATTTATCATTTTCAATATTTATACCTTTGAATTGTAGATACTGATCATAAGTGTAATAACGCCTATTAGTTGGAGTTCGATTTGCCTTTAAAAGTTCCTTCTCTGTCCCAACGTTGTAATGTCTTAACAGATACACCTAAAAGTTCGGCAAAATCTTTTGGTTTATAATTTGTGATATTTGATGTGTTCATTTTAACATTCCCCTATGAGCACATTCAAACACAACAGTCAATATATTCAGTTACTTAGATTTTCTTCTTAATAATAATTATATCATGGAACCATTTAGCTAAGATATAATTAAATTTTTTTCTTAACTCCTTTATATAGGTTTTATCGCTTATAACTTCAATACATTACTTAATTAATTAGTATATACTGTATATAGGAGATGATAATGTGCAAACATTTTCACAACAATTGCATACGCTCTCTTTTGGTGCTAGACTTAATATAGTTGGATAGTCAACTAAAGAGGTGAGAGAGATGGATAAGAAAGAGAACTTCATGAGTGATAATGCATTACTATATCGTGCAGCTATTAAGTATTATGATAATAGATTAAAGAAATATGATATAGGTTATGGACAGGTTGTGAATCTAATGATGATTCATGAACATCCTGGTATTACTATGAAGGAATTGTCTTCTAGTGGTTCTGTAGATAAAGGTACAATCACAAAGAGTGTATCTAAATTACATGATGCAGGTTATATTCGTATAGAAGAGAATAATCTAGATAAACGTTCTAAGATACTTAAAACAACACCTAAAGCGAAAGATGTGATTACAGAAATGTATCTTGCGAGAAAAAGACTGGTGGTCTCATTTAACATCTGATTTGACTTTAGAAGAAGTAGATCAATTAGAAAAGACAATGCATCTTTTAGTTAAGAAAGCAATAGAAGAACCAACATACCAGAATCATTTCCGTATCTTTGGTTTTCAAAAAGCTCACTCTTCTAGATTATCCAGGAAAAATGGCATGTACTCTATTTACTGGAGGATGTAATTTTAAATGTCCTTTCTGTCATAATTCTGATTTAGTCTTCTTACCAGAAAATATGGTAGAGATTGAACAGGAAGATGTTCTTGAATTCTTAGAAAAGAGACAGAATATACTAGAGGGCGTATGTATTACAGGTGGAGAACCTTTATTACAGGCGGGTATTGTGGATTTCTTAAGAGTGATCAAGGATATGGGATACTCTATTAAATTAGATACAAATGGATCTTTTCCTAATAAGTTAAAAAGAATTAGTAGAAGAAGGTCTTGTTGATTATGTAGTCAGAGATATCAAGAATGCGCCTAAGAAATACAATAAGACAATTGGTTTAGAAGGGTATCGTCTTGATTCTATTAAGACAACAGTCCAGTATTTATTAGAGAATCATGTAGATTATGAATTCAGAACGACAATCATTAAAGAATTTCATACAGAAAATGATATGAGACTAATTGGAGAATGGATCAAAGGTGCTAAGCGTTATTATCTTCAAAACTTTGAAGATAATGAGAATGTGATTCAAGAAGGTTTACATGCATGCTCATTAGAAACACTTCAGAGTTATAAAAAGATTTTAGAAGAATATGTTGATGAATGTGAAATCAGAGGGATAGAAGAAAAGGATATGATAATATGTACCAGGTCATTAAAAGAGATGGTAAGATTACAGAATTTGATTTAAAGAAAATAACCCGTGCGATTGAAAAAGCATTTATTTCATTAAAGAAAGAATATCATCCAAATGTGATTGATATGCTTGCATTAAAGGTCACAAGTGATTTTGAAAAGAAGATTAAGGATCATAAGATTGCGGTAGAAGATATCCAGGATAGTGTAGAGGATATCTTATCACAGGCAGGTTATAGTGATGTGGCGAAGTCTTATATTCTATATCGTAAACAGAGAGAGAAAGTAAGAAATATGAAGTCTACGATTCTTGATTATAAGGATCATCTAGTGAATAGTTATGTGAATGCGACTGACTGGAGAGTAAAAGAGAATTCTACTGTCACTTATTCTGTTGGTGGGTTGATTCTAAGTAACAGTGGTGCAATTACTGCAAATTATTGGTTATCTGAAATATATGATCGAGGAGATTGCGGATGCACATAGAGATGGGGATTTCCATATTCATGATTTAAGTATGTTAACAGGTTATTGCGCAGGATGGTCTTTAAAACAATTAATTCAGGAAGGTTTAGGAGGTATTCCAGGTAAGATTACATCTAAACCAGCAAAACATCTTGCATCATTATGTAACCAGATGGTGAACTTCTTAGGTATTATGCAGAATGAATGGGCAGGTGCTCAGGCTTTCTCTTCTTTTTGATACTTACTTAGCACCATTTGTGAAGGTAGATAATCTTCCTTATGATCAAGTGAAGAAATGTATTGAATCATTTATTTATGGTGTCAATACACCTTCACGCTTCCAGGGAACACAGGCTCCTTTCTCTAATATTACTTTAGATTGGACAGTACCAAATGACTTAGCTGAACTCAATGCGATAGTTGGTGGAAAAAGAAATGGACTTCCGTTATAAGGATTGTCAGAAAAAAAATGGACATGATCAATAAAGCCTTTATTGAAGTCATGATTGAAGGCGATGCGAATGGTCGTGGATTCCAGTACCCTATTCCTACTTACTCTATCACAAAGGATTTTGATTGGTCTGAAACAGAAAATAATAAACTATTATTTGAAATGACTGCAAAGTTTGGTACACCCTATTTCTCTAACTATATTAATTCAGATATGGACCAAGTGATGTCAGATCAATGTGTTGTCGATTAAGACTTGACTTAAGAGAATTAAGAAGAAAAAAAGTGGAGGATTCTTTGGTTCAGGTGAATCAACAGGATCAGTAGGTGTCGTTACTATTAACCTTCCACGTATTGCTTATTTATCTCATAATGAGCATGAGTTCTATGAAAGATTAGATCACTTAATGGATCTTTGGTTTGCAAAGATCATTAAAGGTAAAAAGAGATGTGATTAGTAAGTTATTAGAAGAAGGTCTCTATCCTTATACAAAACGTTATTTAGGTTCATTTAAGAATCATTTCTCTACTATTGGCTTAGTAGGTATGAATGAAGCTACACTCAATGCGAACTGGCTTAAAGAAGACTTAACACATACAGATGCACAGGAATTTGCGAAGGATGTATTAAACCATATGCGTGAAAGATTAGTGATCTATCAGGAAGAATATGGTGACTTATATAACCTGGAAGCAACACCTGCAGAATCTACATCTTATCGTCTTGCGAAACATGATAAGAAGAAATATCCAGATATCATTACTGCCACTAAAGAGGGTAATACACCTTATTATACAAACTCATCTCATTTACCAGTAGGTTATACAGATGACTTATTTACTGCCTTAGATATTCAGGATGAATTACAGACTCTCTATACATCAGGTACTGTATTCCATGCTTTCTTAGGTGAAAAACTACCAGACTGGAAAGGTCTTTTGCAACACTTGTAAGAAAGATTGCAGAAAACTATAAACTTCCTTATTATACCATTTCACCTACTTACTCTATTTGTGAAGATCATGGTTATCTTGTAGGCGAACAACCTATATGTCCTATATGTGGTAAACCAACAGAAGTATGGAGCCGTATTACAGGTTACTATAGACCAGTTAAGAACTGGAATGAAGGTAAAGCACAGGAATTCAAGGAACGTAAAACATATGATATGGGTCACTCAGTACTAAGTGGCAGACATATGAAGAAGATTAAAGAAGAACAGGCACAACCTGTTATACAGAATGAAAAGCTTTATTTATTCACAACAAAAACATGTCCTAACTGTCGTATTATTAAGAAGATATTAGAAGATGAACATGTAGACTATGAATTAATAGATGCAGAAGAACAAGTAGACCTCACAAAGAGATTTTCTGTCATGCAGGCCCCTCTTGTCGTTGCGAATGATAAGAGTTATGCAAAATATGTGAACGTGTCTAATATTAGAAAGTATATAGAAGAAAGATCATAACCAAAGTGGGCATCACTCATAGTGATGCCCATTTCTTTTCAAAGTAAAAAGAAGACTGTGAGATCATTTGATTTCATAGTCTTCTTTGACTTCTATTGTTTCTTCAAAATATCCACCTTTTGAATCTCTTACCTCTTCAAAAGTCTTTTGGTAGATATATGCTTTATAGCATAAGAATACTAATAGTACAACAAGCGCAACTGATAAGAAATTCTTTAATAATCTTCTTACCTTTGCTTTTTCAATCAGGCTGTCCATATCTTCCTGCTCATAGTAACTAATAATAACTTCCTTGGGTGTACCAAGTCTTTCTACGACTTCATCATATGTCATATCATGAGAACCATCATCAATATTATCTATGAGTTTTCTTATATATTCTTTTTCAGATTTACCATAAGAAGCAAATAGATACTTACATTGTTTAATATACTTTTTAACGTTTTTATTGTAAGTCATGCTCTTCCTCCATAAATGTATCAATAATACTTGTCATCTCTTTATATTCTTTATATATGCCCTCTAGGTACTCTTTTCCAGATGGCTCCAAATGATAATATATTCTTGTCATTCTCTTTCCAACAAACTTTTTCTCACTTGATATATAGCCTAGATCTTCAAACTTATAAAGAACAGGATACATACTTCCTTCTTTGATATCTATCTTACCATTTGTAAGTTCTTTAATGGAATGAGTGATTTCATACCCATAACAATCTCTTATTGAAAGAATCTTAAGAAACAACATTTCTAACTTAAAGAAGTTATTATTCTTTTTTTGGCATAATGTTACCTCCATGTAAAATGGTATCATGAATATATTTATTAGACAATATATAGAAAAACTATATAGTGGTTGACGGATACATAACCACATGATAATATTTAACTATAGTAAACGTTTACATTTGTGCTAAAAATGGAGTGTTAAGATATGAAAAAATTAATTGTGCTTTCTTTTTTAGTTCTTTGCTTGTGCAGTATCGTTAGCTAATACTGAAGTGTCTGCTTTAGATAATACAGTTATTAATCAATATCTTCTTTTAAAAAAATGAATACAATATAACTAAATCTAGATACATGCTGTCTGAAACTCATAGTAATGCAGTGAAGTTAAATAAAGCAAGAAAAGATATTGATCGTTTTAAAAATCATATTTATGAATTAAAAAGGTAAATCAAGAGAGGTATTGAAAAAGATATAAGTATACAAATTCTCAAATTGATGCGATAAAGAATTATGATGGAACAGAAGAAATGACTGTAAAAAGCCTCTTCAAAAATCAAGTTTAGCGTTAAGAAGAATATATTAAGTTATGATGCGAAAACAGGATTGTCTACTGTAAAGGCAACAGTAAGCTTTAGCTGGAATGGAACACCTGAAGATTATGGAAATGATGCTTTTGCGATGGCATATGAAGTAGATAATAATCATATTTTTAAGGAAGTTTCATCTGTTAGTTCTTTATTAAAATACAAGGAATTCAAATCCTATAAGAGTGTAAAAACATGGACGAAGTCAGCGGTTAAGAAAGGTGATCAAGGTGTTATTGGTTCATATGGATGGTCGTTTCCTTTAAGAATAAAAGGTGATCAATACTTTGCGTATTTGTATAAGGGATCTTTTTTCTATGACAGGAGTAGTAAGTGGAAAACTAAAATATTTTAATGTGCGTTACCTATATAGTCATAAATCATCTATAGTACCAACAGGATTTGGAATTAGTATATCTAGAGGTATGTCTTCTGCAGGAATAGTACTCACAAAGAGATCTCGCCATACAGGGTATCCTGAAAAAAGTGGTGGCGTTGTGACTTGTTCATAATCTTAATGAATTATAAGGAGAAAATAGAATGAATACATTTAAAAATTATTGATGATAATATTTTATTCTTTTTAGTAACCTATGGATGTCATATACTAACTCTAATTAATTTAGAGATATTCATGTATGTATTTAATGCATGGCAGGATTTTGAATTTTATAATGTGCTTTTTAGCATATACACTGCCTGTGCTATAGTTGTAATAACTATGTATCTTTTGCATAAGAAAAAAGAATTAATACACGGAAAAAGACCAATCACTATTATTTCTATTTATGTAGGCTGTTGAATATTCAACAGTCTCTTAATTTATAAAAAACGCTTGATTATATAGTTAGTATATGCTAACCTATAGATAGTTAGTAAGAACTAACTAGGAGGTCAACAATGAAAGTAGTCTATGCATCAAGAACTGGAAATGTAGAAGCATTAATTGGAAAACTAGGTATTACAGACGCATTACATATTGAAGATGGTACAGAAAAGGTTTCTGAAGACTATATCTTATTTACTTATACAGATGGCTTTGGAGATGTTCCTTATGAAGTATCAGACTTCTTAGAAAACAATCCATCTATTAAAGGTGTTATTGCATCTGGTGATACAGGATATGGTGAAGCATATTGTTTAGCTGGTGATAAGATCAGTGAAGATTATCATGTTCCATGTCTTTATAAAGTAGAAAATGATGGTACTGATGAAGATGTAGAAGCCATCAAAGAGTTACTTTAATATGACCTTAGGATATCATCAATTTGAACATCTTCTTCTTACGCATTGCACACCTACCTTGATCAAGCGTAAAGTTAGGTAGTATGTTTCATCTTGATAATAGATATTCAGATGTTCATGAACTTGTAGAATATTATGATCAGATTCTTAACCTTCAAGGATTACGAATAAATCTCTTTTATACTCATGGTCGTTATACAGTATATGTATATCTGCCTTCCTCACTCAATTACTTAATGACTAACAAAGACATTCAATCCTTTCTGAAACAATATGATTATCCTGATCATGATATTCTATCTCATCTAGAGAAACGTCTTGAGATGAGTCAATATCCACACGAAATAGGGTTATTTTTGGGTTATCCACTTGCTGATGTATGGGGGTTTGTACATCATAAGAAGTGTCAATGTTGTGGCTATTGGAAGGTATATGAAAAAATAAACGTGAGAAAGAAAGTCTCTTTAAACAATTTGACTGTTGTAAAAAAAGAATTCATACTCCTTTATGAGCAGGGCTATTCTTTGTCACAAATCCTTAATCAGGCTGATAATCAGCCTTTTTCTTTTTACCTTAAATGAATTATAATATTTTCGAGGTGGTTATAAATGATGAGAGTAAATGAAACAGAAACCAAAAAGATTATTAGAAGCTGTTAAACCAGCGAAGCTTGTTGCAAAGAACTAAAATATATTGATGAAAAAAAAGAAGTAGAGAAGCTAGAAGAATGTGGTGTTATGATCTATGGTGAAAATAAAGTACAGGACTTCTTAAAGAAGTATGAAGACTACCATGGAAAAGGTGTATGGCATTTTATTGGCACTACAAACCAATAAAGTAAAGTATATTATTGATAAGGTACAGATGATTCATTCTGTCGCAAACTATAGATTAATTGATGAAATAGAGAAACAGGCAAATAAACATGATTTAGTTATGGATATCTTATTACAGGTTAATATTGCGAAAGAAGAATCTAAACATGGCTTTAATGAAGAAGAAATGAATGAAGTGATGGACTACTTAAAAGATAAACCACATTTAAATCCTAGAGGATTAATGATGATACTCCTAATATTGAAGTAGAAGAAACAAGACAATACTTTAAAGCAACTAAAGACCTATTAACTAAACTACAGGAATCTTATCCTAACTATCAATTGACTGAACTATCAATGGGTATGACACATGACTTCCCTATTGCGGTTGCAGAAGGTAGTACAATGGTAAGACTCGGTCATGC
>VOFC01004566.1_pt1 | contig 29459 bp, 27 predicted proteins | sample 5384161 | NCBI WGS metagenome assembly VOFC01 (sample SAMN12384722, study PRJNA508395) | human gut metagenome | isolation source: healthy gut B | host: Homo sapiens | reverse complement strand
GCACAAAGTATGTGCCCTTTCGTTTCCTGGTTGGTGGTATGCCGATATTCACGAAAAACTGCATCGCGACATCGACTTGCTGACGTGGAAACACCGCACTACAGAATTGGGCATGCTGTTCTTTCCGCACAACCGCCGTATGCTGGCCGATGAGCAGCTGAAGGTGATTCTTGTGAAATCGCCCAGTGAGTACCATCGATAAGGAAAGAAGGAGGAAAGAAATAATCAGAACATTAAAACAATCGGAGGTTTTGAAACCGGGTATTCCCTTAGGAATGCCGCGACTTCAAAACCTCCGATTATCGTGTAAACAGCTTTGAAAAAGTTGGATTTACATCTTACTTAAAAAGTCGGCCAGCGTGGTATCTTGGCGAATGTAGCCTTCGGTTACCAAGCGATCGTAAACATTGTTTCCGACAACGCGGTCGTACTCTTCTTCCAGTTTTCCTTGTTTGTAGAGTTCATAAAAATAGCGCCAGTGTCGGCCGCCATGCCGTCCTTTGTGCGTTTCGAGTTCACGTCCGCCATTGATCATCTTTTGCAAGAACTGTTCGCGACCTCGAATGGTGAAGTGATAGATATAGATGGTAGCATTTGCCTGCTTTTTCGGGAACATGGCCACTTTGTGATTACCCATCGAAATCTGCAAATAACCGGCTGCGCGGTGTGCCACTTTGTAGGTGTAACGTCCGTAAATGGAATAAGGCGACAGGTTGTAATCATTGGGCTGCGGTATGGGCAACACTCGTTTATCCCACTGCCAATAGGGACGCGCATCGTCGGGAAGCATGTTGTAAAGGCAACATCTGAGCACATTGCGGTCAGTTTGGCCCAACTCATTTTTCAAATTGCCCGAAGGAGCGTACCAAAACTCATCGGCATCGGCATTGATAATCCAATCGGCATGATACTTAGTTTTGGCCAACCATGCCATGCGGTCGACCCACTTTTTTTGTTCGTATCCACTCGATTTTTCTTCTATCACCTCAACAATCCATCCTTTCTTTTACATAGCGTGCCAGAATTTCGGGCGTATGGTCGGTTGAATTATTGTCGGTTACGATAAAGGCATCCACACCCATTTGCTTGTGATACTGCAAATGGCGTTCTATCATGTCTTCCTCATTTTTTACCAACAAGGTCATGACGATGCGCGGATTGGGCGTCCGACGGAAACTTTGGGGTAAATCGGCCACTGCCCTGAGTATTTTAGTTACCAAACTTGTGCTCATTGTGTTTTGCTTTAATCGTAAATTGCGAAGCGGTTCTGAAGATTGCGATTTCCTTGCTGTCAAAAAAAAATATCGGTTTATCACTAGGTTTTGACTCTGACCCAGCGGCCGCACGATGCCACGAAGTCGACACTGTCTTGCCGGCTTGTCCATTGTTCGGGCATGATAACTGTTTTTTCGACCGACGGATTGAGCCAGGCTGCCCACCAGCTGAAGGTACTGTTGCAAATAATGTGGTGTTTGCAACAGCTCATAAGCATCATGTCCTGCCAGCTGTCGGCTCCTTTGTTCCAATCGCTGTATTGGGCATTTTCAAGGGGCAGATTGGCTTTTTACCCAATCCAAATCTTCGGAAAAAACGTAGAAGTGCGGATTACTTACGTATTTCTTGATTTCGCTGACAGCATGCTTGTAGTAGGGCAACTGACAAATGCAACCGATGGTATCGTAGTGTTTCGGATTCAGATAATCGCCTCGACGAATATGAATGGACACGGCCTGTGGGTCGTTTTGTATCTGCTCCATCATTTGTTGGGATGAACGATTGGCCAAAGCGGGATTAAAGGTGAAACATTCACGCACTTCGTCTTTCACCTCACTGAAATAGCGTTCAGACTGATAAAAACCTTTGAAATAGACCAACGGCCAAACGTATTGGCATGTGTAGGGCTCCATGCGACCATGCTGTTTACGCTCAACAATGGTACGGAAAAAGAGGAACTCAAGCACTTTCTTTAGGGGTTGGTTCATGCAGAATTCCGTACGGGGCAAGCCAAACACTTTATGCAATTCATAACCGTAATGCACATTGTAGTGTATCATGTCGGTTAAATCGATGCGTACATTGCTGAAGCGTTTGCGCATTTGTAAATAAAATGCGTATATAAACATCTGGTTTCCCAGTCCGCCGATCATTTTTACCAGTCTCATACTTTATAGCTGTATATAACAGACAGCTGTCCGATCAATGGGCTCGACACCTATTTATTATATATATGTGTAAATCGTTAAATACTTCTCGCCAAAGTTACAATTTTTTGCCTCATTACGTGGATTTCTGTGGTGCAAAAAATGTTTCATTTGCCAAATAATGGGCAAAAGGCTACTTAACCATGCGCTCACCTTTCACTATATTTGAAGAATATAGGAGGCGGTTCGGCATAGCCAAGTTGAAAACTGCGTATCCCACTGAGCTATGCGCTCACCTTTCACTATATTTGAAGAATATAGGAGGCGGGTCGGCATAGCCAAGTTGAAAACTGCGTATCCCACTGAGCTATGCGCTCACCTTTCACTATATTTGAAGAATATAGGAGGCGGTTCGGCATAGCTAAGTTGAAAACTGCGTATCCCACTGAGCTATGCGCTCACCTTTCACTATATTTGAAGAATATAGGAGGCGGTTCGGCATAGCTAAGTTGAAAACTGCGTCTTCAACTTGGCTATGCTCTCACCTTCACTATATTTGCACTAAGCTAAGCAACCGGTGCGCAAACCAACCGGATGTTTTAGCTAAAAATGACCCTTTTGGAACTCCGGTCTACTCTTGTCCGATTTCAAAAAAACAGTATTTACTCTTCATCAAATTATTAGACATGGAAAAAAGCGACAGCATTGTTATTATACCTACTTACAACGAAAAGGAAAACATCGAAAGCATCATCCGTGCCGTACTGGCACTGGAGGAGCATGCGTTTCACATCCTGATTATTGACGATGGTTCGCCCGACGGAACGGCTGCTATCGTGAAACGACTGATGGCTGATGAATTCAAGAACGAAGTACACTTGATTGAACGCAAAGGTAAATTAGGATTGGGTACGGCTTACATTGCAGGTTTCAAGTGGGCCATCGAACAGGGCTATGAGTATGTATTCGAAATGGATGCCGACTTCAGCCACGACCCTAAAGACTTGCCGCGCCTTTACAATGCCTGCGCCAAAGAGGGCTACGATGTGGCTATCGGTTCGCGCTATGTGAGCGGCGTGAATGTGGTGAACTGGCCTATGGGACGTGTGCTGATGAGCTACTATGCTTCGAAGTATGTGAGAATGGTTACAGGTGTGCCTATTCATGATACTACTGCCGGATTTAAATGTTACCGACGCCGTGTACTTTGAAACCATCAACCTGGATGCCATCCACTTCAAGGGATATGCTTTCCAAATTGAAATGAAATTCACGGCCTACAAATTGGGCTTCAAGGTTAAAGAGGTGCCTGTGATTTTTGTAAACCGTCAACTCGGTACCAGCAAAATGAGCGGTGGCATCTTCAGCGAGGCTTTGTTCGGCGTGATGCGCCTGAGATGGTATGCACTCACAGGAAAAATCAAACCGCGCTGCTGATAAATTTGCCGTTTGTATACTCCAAATAATATTCTGCTAAACACATACAACACAAAACAGCTATGCACTTTCGCATTCAACTCAAAAACGCAACTTTAATCAATGAAGGACGCCGCTTTATCGGCACACTGATTATTGAAGACGACCGCATCGAGGAAATCATCGAGGAAGTGGACGCACAACCCGCCATTCCAGTTGACGAAGTAATTGATGCCTCGGGATGCTACCTCTTACCGGGTATCATCGATACTCACGTACACTTCCGCGATCCGGGACTGACACAGAAGGGCGATTTCTGCTCTGAAAGCCGGGCTGCGGCTGCAGGCGGTGTGACTACGGTGTTCGATATGCCGAACTGCGTGCCCCAAACCACTACGATGGAGGCCTTTGACGAAAAATGCCGCATTGCTGCTCAAAAAAGTGTGGTTAACTATGGTTTCTTCTTTGGAGCTACGGCTGGAAACGCTTACGAGCTGGAACGACTGAACTGCCGAAAAATTGCGGGCGTCAAACTTTTTATGGGGGCTTCGACGGGTAATATGCTTGTGGACAATGAACGGGCTCTGCAGGCTATTTTCGAACATTCACCTCTGCCTATCGTCACGCATTGCGAAAACTCGCAGCTGATTGCTGAAAATGCTAAACGCATTCAAGAGGCGTATGGCAAGGACCCCGACGTGATTCATCACGCCGAAATACGCAATGCCGACGTGTGCTACGAATCGACGGCTTTGGCTGTGAAACTGGCACGCGAAAGCGGAGCGCGACTGCATGTGGCACACTTGTCGACCGCACGCGAACTGGAACTGTTCACCGACAACAATCCGCTGATTACAGCTGAAGCTTGCGTCGGTCACTTACTGTTCTGCGACGAAGATTATGCCCGTTTGGGAACGCGCATCAAAGTGAACCCTGCCATCAAATCGGTAGCCGACCGCGATGCACTGCGTGCAGCCCTTAACACCGGACAAATTCTGACCGTAGGTACTGACCACGCTCCTCACCGGTTGAAAGAAAAAATGGGTGGTTGCCTAAAAGCTACTTCGGGCATGCCCATCATTCAGTTCTCGCTGGTGTCGATGCTCGAACTGGTCGACAAGGGTATACTTACTATTGAGCGACTGGTACAGCTGATGTGTCACAATCCGGCCGATTTGCTGCAAATTGAGAATCGCGGTTTCCTACGCGAAGGATACAAAGCAGACATTGTGATGGTGCGCCCCAATGTGCCTTGGACACTTACGCCTAACCGCATTCAGAGCAAATGTAATTGGAGTCCACTCGAAGGTCACACTTTCAGATGGCGTGTGGAACGTACTTTCTGCAACGGATTCCCCTATTTACAATCGTGGCCACGTTACCGATGAAAAGTATCGTGGACAGGCTGTAAGCTATAACCGCTAATAGGTATTCAAAAAAGTATTTCTTCTATTTTATCTTAATCATGCTCTATAAAGTTTACCAACTATTCATAGCCTTTCCGGTTGTGCTGGTATCGACTATTCTAACGGCGCTTATCACCAGTATCGGTGGCATTTTCAATGCACACTTCTGGGGATACTATCCGGGAAAAATATGGTCGAAGGTGGTGTGCCGCGTGCTGCTGTTTCCTATCCACGTTGAAGGCCGCGAAAACATCGACCATCACCAAAGCTACGTATTTGTGGCCAATCACCAGGGACCTATGGACATCTTCCTGATTTACGGCTATTTGGGCCGTAACTTTAAATGGATGATGAAAAAGGCGCTGCGCCGTATGCCGCTCGTTGGCTATGCTTGCTACAAGGCCAAACACATCTTTGTTGATAAATCGGGACCTAAGGCCATCAAAGGAAACCATTGACAATGCTCGTCAAACGCTGCAAGGGGGAACCTCGCTGGTTGTGTTTCCCGAAGGTTCACGCTCATTTACCGGACACATGGGTAAATTCCGCAAAGGTGCTTTCAATTAGCCGACGAACTGCAACTGCCAGTGGTGCCCATTACCATTGATGGTTCGTTTGACGTGCTGACGCGCATGGCTGGGCTTAACTTTGTGAACCGCCACCCCATGCGTTTGGTGATTCACAAACCCATATTCCCAACTTCGGATAGCCCGGAGGATATTAAACAAACGATGGAAAAGGCTTACAGTGACATCATGTCGGCCCTTCCTGCCAAATATCAGGGCTACAAAGAGAACCCCGACCAGTAAAAAAAAAAGAAATAGGATTTTCGAACTATGAGGAAACTTGGAATGTTAGCAGACTCTAGCAAACACTGCATTTTGCAATATATGCATTCCAAGCAGCATCATTACTGATATTTAGTGTTAAATCCGACAGATATTTTCCAAAAAAATCAGAGAAAAATTTGGAACGATGAAAAAAGTCCGTACCTTTGCATCGTTTTAAAAAGGCAATTGATTGTTTTACTAAAAAATTTAAAGACACAATGAAAAAGTTAGCATTTTTGTTCGTAGCTTTCGCAGCTATTTCTTTCGCATCTTGCGGTAACAAAACTTCTGACGCTGCTGCTGCTGATTCTGTAGCTACTGATTCTGTAGTTGCTGACAGCGCTAACGACAGCATCGTTGCTGATTCTGCTGCTGCTGACTCTGCTGTTGCTGATTCTGCTGCTGCTGAACCCAACGCATAATTTTATGCAAAAAGAAGTTTTGGCTATATAGCTGAAACGAACTCGCTAACGACGAGAGAAACTGAAACCTGTGGAACCGTGTTCTGCAGGTTTTTTTGTATACCCTACAGTTCCAAGCCAGTAGTTTCAAGGCTCTTTTCGGCTCAGTCGCAAAAGCATGTGGTAAAATTCAACAATGCATTCCAGGTTTCAGACAGGCCTACCTGCCTTACTTTCTGTTGTAACAAAATGTCAAAGAACGCTGAATGAATAAATAAGGTATATTGTTTTTTCATCCGTTTAGGCTAATGTGTAGCTTATCAATGCTGCAGTACTGCCTTTAGCTACTGCTATGTCAGTGCAAACCAAATGCAGAGCGACGAGAGCTGGCTCTCAAAAGTTATGCTGAGGTGCAGCCTGACTTCGCCGTAGGCAATGTCAGTGCAAACCGAATGCAGAACTTGAAAACTTGTTTTCGAAAGTTATGCTGAGGTGAAGCCTGACTTCGCTATTGCAATGTCAGTGCAAACCGAATGCAGAACTTAAAAACTTGTTTTCGAAAGTTTTGCTGAGGTGAAGCCTGACTTCGCTATTGCAATGTCAGTGCAAACCGAATGCAGAACTTGAAAACTCGTTTTCGAAAGTTATGCTGAGGTGAAGCCTGACTTCGCTATTGCAATGTCAGTGCAAACCGAATGCAGAACTTGAAAACTCGTTTTCGAAAGTTATGCTGAGGTGAAGCCTGACTTCGCCGTAGGCAAAGATACAACATGCACAACCCGAAATCCAAATTTTTTAACCGCCTAATATCGCACCTCTAAAGTTTTCTACACCTCCGAATGGGCATTCAGCCCTTTATCTACGGGCATTCCGGTTCATTTTTCACACGCGAAAAAAAATGAAATCGGGATATAACATTTTATCTCATGCCGATTCTCAAAACGTACGAAACACCAACGTTTTTCTCTCCCCCAATAGCGTAAACACCTTTTTGCTACTGATTCCTCTTTTCGCCTTGAATCGAATCAGATGGCAATTGGTTTTATTTAGAAATGTTAAAGCCAAGGAACTGCATACGCGTTAATAGCAATCGGAGCTATGTCTAAATCCCTCGATTTATTGGGTAAGCCGTACGCCCTTCCCTCCAACCTTCAGCCACTTTACACATAAAAAAAGAACTTCTTCTTTCAACAAATGCGTTTCAAAGAAGAAGTTCCTTTGGGTAGAAATTTGTCAGCCTTCTTAATAACAAGAGCAAACCTTGCAAACATTTTATTGACAATAGCGTAAATAGTTAATCCTGCGACGGAGTGCAATGTTTTTGCGATGCGTCAGCACGGTATTCAGCGAAATAAACAACTGCGAAGCTCCCTTTATCGGCCCAACGCACAATTTCGGTTGCAGTTTCTTCGGTTGCAGTTTCTTCCTGAATCGGCTCTGTCATCGACACTTTTTCTTCTAAGATTTCAACAGCCGGTACAAAAATATCGTCCTCGACCTGACAGTGCATACGTAAATCTTTTTCGCAATTGAATATGTCGTAAAGTACGTTATGCAATAACTCTACTTTTTCGGTGGGTGCATAGTACTTAATAATAATGTTCTTCAATTCCTGCAATTTGGCATCAATGCTGCCATGTCCGCGCGCAAACTGCGAAATGGAATACTCCGGCAAGCGGCGTCCTTTCAGCAGTTCGTCAACATAGCCAAAGACCTTGCGATTTTCGTGCGTCATGTGTTTACGCACCTCGCCCATATAATCATCGTAGAACTTTAAAATGAGATATGAAACCTCGCCCGGCTGTGAACAATCGAGCGCTTCAATGAGTTTGCGACGAATAGCAGGCAGCTGAAAATCGAGAAAATAAGTATGCGCCTGTTCCAAATAAGCTGTTAAACACTTTACTGAAACCTTTTCCAAACTGTCAGCTGCACCGCGCGCACCGCGTTTCATAAAATTGGCCACAACCAGAAAAGTAAACGTATCAACCCCATGCGCTTCGCACATCTGACGCACGGTTTGATCTCCCACCCCTAAAGGCAAACCAAAGCGAGCCATCATTTGCAACAAGGTGGGTTCGTCGCAAATTACATCGCTGATATGGTCTGTTTCCTTATAACTTGAATTATATAGCATAGTGCTGCAAATTTAATGTTTTCCCGTTAAGTGAGCAATGCCTATTTATGGGGATATATGTACAATTTGAAAAAATTGTCGCACCCCCTCAGCACAAAACAACTACCCACTTTTAATTATTTCATCAATCAGGCAGTGAAATTTATTCTACTCAAATACACCGCGTCCAAAAGCTTTGTACTACCTTCGCAGTTTCAAGCTGATATTTAACTATTCGTTATGATCGTTTTCACTTCAGCCATCAAACGTGTTTCGTTTGTGTTGCTGGCACTTTTGGCAGCAATCATGGCATTGACCACTTTTACCGAACATTGGGGATGTGACCGATGGAATGCCAACGCTGTATATCATTCCACTTGGTTTGCCATGTTATGGGGATGCACCGCCCTGTCTGGCATCGTGGGGCTGTCTTGTTCCTGCCCCATACGCACATGGACAGAATTTATCAAACGCGCTCACCTATGGTTGCTACATGCCTCCTTTGTGCTGATTCTTTGCGGTGCAGGACTGACCGCCCTTACGGCGAAAAGCGGACGGATACATTTGCGAACCGGCATTACAGAACGCGCGTATATTCCCGATGGGCATGCGCTTTACGAACCCGCAAGTCTGCCCTTTGCCATCCGTCTCAAACAGTTTACGGTGAATTATCATCCCGGCACGCACTCGGCCAGCAACTATGTGAGCAAATTGTGCGTCAATAACCAATACGAAGTAAGTGTAAGCATGAACCGGGTGGCTACGATTGAAGGATGGCGCTTTTACCAACAATCGTTCGATGCCGACGGACTGGGTACCATTCTTTCAGTACAGCGCGATACCCTGGGACTGCCTGTTACTTACTGCGGCTACACGCTGCTCTTCATTGCGTTCGTTTGGTTGCTACTGACACCACATGGCGGATTCAGAAAAAGTTTGCGGAAACTTCGCACAGTCCTGTCATTTCTCTTGCTCATATCGCTGCCAGCCTCATCCCATGCTGCTTCATCCGCAAAGATATCGTGTCCGCGCACACTTTCAACGGCCCAAGCCGATGCTTTCGGTCGGTTGTTCGTGGCATACAACGGACGCATTTGCCCCATAGAAACAGTGGCCAATGATTTTTGCTTGAAACTGACGGGACGAACAAGTTATAAAGGTTTTTCAGCCGAACAGGTGCTGTGCGGCTGCATTTTCTGGCCTGAGGACTGGAAAGAACAGCCCATCCTACACATCAAGCAAAAAGGATTTGTACCATAAGACTGAATATGGGGGAATATGCCTCGGTTAACCAACTAATCAACCCTCAAAACCGTTTGCTTCCCTTACCTCAACGAAAATGATGCAAAAAGGACGTCGGGCCGCCGAAATCAACGAACTGATTCAACTGATTAACGCGCTGCAAAACGATGAATTTCTGTCTGTTTTTCCCGTAAATGCCCAACGTACCATTTGGATAAACAGTGCCGACAGCCTGCCCGATACGTATGCCATCAGCAATGCTGACCGTGCTTTTATTAAACACATTTTCGGCCAAATGCGCACTGCGGCACAGAGCAACGACACTGTAACCTTTATGCGGTGTTTGAATCAAATTGCAGCCTATCAGCAACATGCTGGGCATGACACTTTGCCTTCGGTTACCAGGCGAAAGACTGAACATCTATATAATTGCTGTATTGATTTACCAACCATATTGTCGCGAGGTTTCCTGCTACTTGGATTTATCTGTTTCTTCACATCACTACGCACGTATGGGGCTACACTCTGCAAATGGCTGTTGGCAACTGGCAATTTAGGGTTTGTACTGCTCACGGCCTATCTATTGCTGCGCAGTTATGTATCAGGAAGAGCTCCGGTGGGTAACGGCCATGAAACCATGCTTTTAGCTGCTTGGATTTCACTGGGCTCTGGTATTCTTCTGCCGTTTTGCCGTACAGGTTTCCCGATACTCCGCAGTTTGCCTTACATAGCATCCGGTTTCTTTTTATTGGTCGCTTCGCTCAGTCAGTCGGGATCGGCCATTTCAGAGTTAATGCCAGTGCTTCAATCTCCATTGCTCAGTCTGCATGTCAGCCTCATCATGTTGGCCTATGCCCTCCTCAGCCTGACCTTCCTGCTTTCGGTTCTGGCTTTGCTCTATCCGTCGGAATCCACGACATGTCGGCTTTACACGCAAGTGTTGCTGTATCCGGCTTTGGCTTTACTGGCTGCGGGAATATTCATAGGAGCTATTTGGGCCAACAATTCGTGGGGACGCTATTGGGGATGGGATCCCAAGGAGGTTTGGGCACTCATTACCTTAATAGTATATGCTTTTCCGCTGCATTCGTTCAGTTTGCCATGGTTCCGCCGCGAACGCCCGTTCTTTGTTTATCTGTTACTGGCCTTCTCTACGGTACTGATGACTTACTTTGGCGTAAATTACCTGTTGGGCGGATTGCATTCGTATGCTTGATGCCATCCACTCTTTTTTTTAAAAAATAAGTTTCTGCTTACTGCCTGTATTGAAAGAAAATTCAAGCATTTTTTTGCTTAGCAAATGGTTTACATTAACTTTGCTATCGCGAAGTAGACCTATACTTGAACCTGACAACTGAAAACAAGTTTTCGCTGTCTGGTATAAGATGAACACCGACATTACTGTCGCAAATGGGCATTACTCTTTAAGTAGGTGTTCAAAATTATTTTTACATTTGAATTACGTTATTGTGCCGTAGTTGTTTGTTCTGTGCGAAGGAGCATAGCGGGCTATGTGACTGAGCACAGAGCGAACAGATGCGGTGCAAGAACGTAATGCAAAGTAAAAATACTTCGATAGAATTATATAAAATAATTTTGAACACCTACTTAATGCCTTTCTTTACATCAAATTTAGAATATGCAAAATCTGAATAATCTGACAGCAGCTTATCATACATTGGGCTGCAAACTAAACTTTGCCGAAACTTCCTCGCTACGCGACATCATGGAGCGCGAAGGAGTGCGCACCATAGAAAAAGGTGAAAAGGCAGATATCTGCATTGTCAATACTTGCTCGGTTACTGACGTGGCTGACCATAAATGCCGACAAGCCATTCACCGATTTACGCGCGAGCATCCCGGAGCCTTTGTGGTTGTTATGGGATGCTATGCACAGTTGAAAGCTAATGAAATCAAAACCTTCGAGGGCGTTGACCTGGTGTTGGGCATGGAACAAAAAGGCGAGGTGGTACGATACATTGCTGAACGATTTAACCAAAAAAGAGCGTTAGACGGCGATGCTTGCCATGAAGCCATCAGTGTGCCGACGCACGAAATCAAAACTTTCGTTCCATCGTGTTCGCGAGGCGACCGTACGCGCTATTTCTTGAAAGTACAGGATGGCTGCAACTATTACTGTACCTACTGCACCATACCCATTGCCCGCGGTCGTTCGCGCAACGGAAGTATCGCGCAATTAGTGGAACAGGCCAAACAAGTGGCTGCCGAGGGAGGTAAGGAAATTGTCATTACGGGTGTCAACACGGGCGACTTCGGCCGTTCAACGGGCGAAACTTTTATGGAGCTTATCCGTGCCCTCGATGCGGTTGAAGGCATTGAGCGTTACCGAATTTCGAGTATTGAACCGAATCTGCTGACAGACGAAATCATTGACTTCTGTGCCCAATCGCGTGCCTTCATGCCGCATTTCCACATTCCCTTACAGTCTGGTTCGGACGAGGTTCTGAAACTCATGCACCGCCATTACGATACGCAACTCTTTGCCCAGAAAATTAAACGCATCAAGGAAGTAATGCCTCATGCCTTTATCGGCGTAGACGTTATTGTGGGTATGCGTGGCGAGACTGACGAACTTTTCGAGGATTCTTATCACTTTATCGAAGGATTGGACATTTCGCAGCTGCATGTGTTCAGTTACAGCGAACGACCAGGCACGAAAGCACTCCGCATTCCGCATGTAGTTTCACCGCAAACCAAACATGCTCGCAGCCAACGATTGCTGGCACTGTCGGAAGAAAAGCGTTTGGCACATTACAACAACTTTATCGGACAAGCACGCCCGGTACTGTGGGAACATGCCCGTAACGGTGAACCCATGCAGGGATTTACCGACAACTACATCCGCGTGGTGCAAACTGAAGGCATAGAGGCTGTCGACAACGAACTGCAAACCGTGAAACTCGGCGAACTGACGCCCAACAAAGATTGCTTGCAAGCACTTCTTTTTACTGACAAATAATCTCACCCTATCCAATGATTTCCACTGATAAAATTGCCGTAGTTATCCTTAACTGGAATGGTTGCGAAATGATGCGCCAATTCCTTCCATCGGTGGTAGCACATTCTGCCGACGAGGGTTTGGTTATTGTGGCCGACAATGGTTCGACCGACGATTCGCTAACCATGCTTGCGCAGGAATTTCCTTCGGTAGTATCGCTGAAGTTAAACGAAAACTTTGGTTTTGCCGAGGGCTACAAACCAGGCTTTTAAAGCAGATTGATGCGCCTTATTATTTGTTGCTTAACTCGGATGTTGAGGTAACGGAAGGTTGGTTGCGCCCTTTGCTCAACTACATGGAATCGCACCCCGAAGTGGCTGCATGTATGCCCAAGTTACTCAGCCAAAGAAATAAAGAAAGTTTTGAATATGCCGGTGCTGCCGGGGGATTTATCGACCGCTATGGCTACCCTTACTGCCGCGGACGCATCTTTGCCGATGTTGAAACCGACAACGGACAGTACGAAAGCATTTGTCCGGTGTTCTGGGCAACGGGTGCGGCTTTGATGATTCGCCAAACCGATTGGAAAAACAGCGGCGGACTTGACAAAAGATTCTTTGCACACATGGAGGAAATAGACCTTTGCTGGCGACTGCGTGCCCGCGGACGCCAAATCGTTTGTATTCCTGAAAGCATTGCCTACCATGTGGGCGGAGGTACACTCGATGCCGGAAATCCAAGAAAAACTTTTTTGAATTTCCGCAATAATCTTTTCATGCTCTATAAAAACCTGCCAACCGACGAACTTGGCCCGGTTATGCGCTGGCGTGCTTTGCTCGACGGAGTAGCTGCGCTGAAATTTTTGCTTGCATTCGATTGGGCAAACTTCAAGGCTGTGCTGCGTGCCCGACGTGAATACCACAAAGCGCGTTCGCAATTCAAAGCCGACCGCGAACACAATTTGCGTTTGGCTGTTGCCGACGGCAAGCACATTCCGGAACGCACCCAGCAAAGCATTTTGTGGCAATATTACGCCAAAGGCAAAAAGCATTTCAGCCAGCTGGATAAAATCAGCTAACCGGATAAACCATGCTAAAAAATGGCATCCGTGTTTTCATCCTTTTGAATTATTCCATAATCCGCAGGTTTATCGGCTAATTCATCACCGGTACTTCATCTTCTCACTTTCCGACAATCACAAACCGAAATATACTTTTCCACCCCATGCCTGCTTTATACCTTATTCCCGTAACCTTGGGCGAAACCCCACTCGACCAGGTATTACCATCTCACAACAGCGAGGTGATTCGCAGCATCCGTCATTTTATTGTAGAAGAAATACGCACTGCTCGCCGTTTTCTGAAACAGGTTGATCGCGACATCGACATCGACAGCCTAACCTTCTACCCCATGGGTAAACATGCTGATGCGGCCCTGTTTAATCAATACTTGGAACCGCTGCGCCAAGGCGAAAGTGTGGGAGTCATCAGCGAAGCCGGTTGTCCGGCCGTAGCCGATCCGGGAGCAGATGTGGTAGCCATAGCCCAACGGCAGGGTTTAAAAGTTGTACCGCTCGTAGGTCCGTCTTCCATTCTGTTGGCCGTGATGGGCTCAGGCTTCAACGGACAGAGTTTTGCCTTCAACGGCTACCTACCCATTCATCCTTCCGACCGCGCCAAACGTCTGAAACAATTAGAAAGCCGCTCGGCAGCCGAACAGCAAACGCAGTTGTTTATTGAAACGCCCTACCGCAATGCTAAAATGATTGCCGACATTCTCAGCGTGTGCCAACCGCGAACCCGCCTTTGTATAGCTTCCGGACTCACCACCGAAAACGAATACTTACGCACGCTCACCATCAAGGAATGGAAACAGCAACCTTTGCCTGATTTGGGCAAAACGCCTACCATCTTTGCGATTTATGCCCGCTAAACCTATATAAAAATACGGGGTTAGTAGAAAATGATTGTATTCATCATTCTACTAACCCCGTATTTTTTTTATGAAGTCGTCTGAACTCTTATAAAATTCAAGATTTGCCTTAATTTTTGAGGCGTTTCTGGGCCTTGAAGAAGGAGTGTAGCGAGCTACACGACTGATGAAAGGTCAAAAAACGGCCAAAAAGAAAGATGAAGATTGAGTTTAGAAGAGATGAATCTCCAAATCAAATCTTCGTCAGAAAAGTTTAGACGACTTCTATACATACTTACCTCTCAAACCCTGAGCAGCAAAGTAAAAACTATCAATTCAAGCAACTGCACTCCGGCGGTGTACAACACGCATGAGGACAGCATCAACACTTAAAAGAGTAGCCTCAGCACTTCGGATGAATATCGAGTTTCACCGGACGAACCATGTTTTTCGGATCAAGAATGGCATCCAAGTCTTCCTGTGTAAGGATACCTTCTTCAAGCACCAAATCAACCACACTACGTCCGGTTTGCATGGCCTTTTGAGCAATAGTCGTTGAATGCTCATAGCCGATGTAAGGATTCAGAGCCGTCACGATACCAATGCTGTTATGCACCTCCTCGCGGCATCTGTCCTCATTGGCCGTAATACCTTCAATACAAAGCGAACGAAGAGTATCGAAAGCATTTACCATAAGATCGATTGATTCGAAGCAGCACTGAGCCATAACAGGTTCCATGGCATTCAGTTCCATTTGCGAAGCCTCGCCGGCCATCGTAACACAAAGTTCATTACCAATCACCTTGAAAGCCACCTGACTGATAACTTCAGGAATAACCGGGTTAACCTTACCGGGCATAATCGACGAACCGGGCTGACGTGCCGGCAGATTGATTTCGCCCAAACCGCAACGCGGGCCGCTGGCCAGCAAACGAAGGTCGTTGCTGATTTTGCTCATTTTCACCGCAACACGCTTTAAGGCCGACATATAACCCACCATGCAGGAAGTGTCAGAAGTAGCACCTACCCAATCAGTGGCCAGCACCACATGCCATCCGGTGATGCGTGCAAGCGCCTCGACAGTTTTTTCGGCATATCCCGGTTCCGAGCAAATACCCGTACCAATAGCCGTTGCGCCCATATTAACCGTCAGGAAGTCAGCAGCAGCTTCTTCCAAGTGCTGCAATTCGTTTTCCAGAATGCTGGCAAATCCGCCAAAAGTCTGTCCGAGCGTCATAGGCACAGCATCCTCGAGTTGCGTACGTCCCATTTTCACGATGTGCGCAAAAGCCTCAGCCTTGTCACGCAGTGCCGCAATGAGTTCTTTCAGATGCGGTAGCAAAGCCTGGTGCGAAGCGTAAAGTCCCATATGAATAGCCGTAGGATAAGCATCGTTGGTCGACTGTGAGCGGTTTACATGGTCGTGCGACGAACAGTATTCATACTCACCCGGGCGGTGTCCCATCTCAATCAAGGCAAGATTAGCAATCACCTCGTTGGCATTCATGTTTGTGCTGGTACCGGCACCCCCTTGAATCATATCGACGGGGAACTGGTCATGATGTTTACCGGCAATGATGGCCTTACAAGCAGCCTGAATACCTTTATATTGTGCATCGGTCAGGAGTCCCAGCTGATGGTTTGCCTCAGCAGCAGCCCATTTTGTATAAGCCAGTCCGTTAATGAAAAGCGGATACTGGTCGAGGCGGAAACGGCTGATATGAAAGTTTTCAACGCCACGAAGGGTTTGGATGCCATAAAGTGCATCAGCGGGCAACTCACGCTGACCCAGAAGGTCATGCTCTAAACGTATTGACTTATTATCTTCCATGTTTATCAATTTAAATAAGGTTGATGATTAACAGTCGAACATAAGCTTTTTATCCGTTCGGCTTACACAAAGGTACAATATTGTTTTGGAACTAAGCAAATACATGACCCATAAATTTCAATTTGCTACATATTTTAATTTTTCATTCATTGTCAGTCCGAACTGCTACACCCCGATTTAAAGTTCATATTTGTTGGCATTTATGCCTACTTACGTTTTTACATCGTCTGACGCTACATTTCCTTTCCCAAAAATGAAGTCATCTGAACTTTTATGAAATTCAAGATTTGCCTTAATTTTTGAGGCGTTTTTGGGCTTTGAAGAAGGAGTGTAGCGAGCTACACGACTGATGAAAGGTCAAAAACGCCCCCCAAAAAAGGTGAAGATTGAATTTAGAAGAGATAAATCTCCAAATCAAATCTTCGTCAGAAAAGTTTAGACGACTTCAATATATTTTTAACGCAAAAACCAACATTGAAGGAGTGAACTACCACTAAACTAAAGATTTAGCGGCTTCGGAGATACCAATACCTCCTCTCTTTTACTATCGTTGTATTTATAGATGTGCATGGAAAGTAAAGGGTAGCTGCGCTACCATCCCCTAAACTGAAGATTTAGGGGGTTTTCAAATGTGAGCTGATAAATTAAATAATTTGAAAATAAATTCGTAAACTTGAATCTTGTTAGGAAACGATTGGTATATAACCTCTTTTTTTTATGAAAGCAACATTACCGAAACACACCTACATCCGAAAACGACAAAGCTTATGCCATGCTGGAACAAACAGCCGCGTTCAATGCAGCCGAACAATATGATTCGGCCATTGCCCAGGGAAAAAAGGCTTTAGCTTTAACCGGAGTGGCCGACAGCACCGCCGGATACCTGTATGCTGAAATGTCTGTATCCTATTCCATGAAAGGAAATATGAAACAATCGCTTGCCTACGGACAAAAGGCCATGCAATACAGCCAGGGAAACATCGCCCCCGAATCATTTGCCATTCTTTGCGGCAATATGGGCATTTCGTACCGCCGCATGGGCATGAACGACTCAGCAGCCGTATGCTATCAAAGGGGAATTCAGGAAGCATTGAAAAGTTCGAGCAAGGAAGCATTGGCTTATTTGCAAAACAACCTGTCGGTGCTCTACTGCGAAATGGGCCGTCACAGCGAAAGTTTGAACTATGCCCGGAAAGCCATTCAAAATGCAAGCCTAGCCGGCGACACCATCGAAATGCTTTCGGGTATGGCCAACGAAGGCATCTGTTATGCTTACAAACAGGATTTAAACAAAGCGGCCCAACTGTTGTCGGCTGTATATACAAAGGCCGACAGTTTGGATTTCACACCGCTCAAGCTCAAAGTAATCAATTACCTCATCAGCGTCTACAGAGATTTGGGCAATAGCCAAGCTACCGACAACTACCTGAAACTGGGCACACAGCTGGCACAAAACTGTCCGCCCGGAAGCATCGCAGCTATGGGCATTTACGAAGCGCGTTTGAACACGGAAATTACTCGCAAGCAATACAGCCAGGCACTCAAAACGGCTGAATTGCTGGAACAGAACACCCAAATGCTTACCATGCCCCAGCACAAACTGCTCCGTTTGCAAGCCACTTGTTTGGCAGCGTTGGGCCATTACGCACAGGCTTACCACAAGGAAACGCAGGCCAATGCGCTCGAAGATTCGGTGAACCATGCCGAACTGAAAAAGCAGTTGTCGGAATTTTCCATACGGTTCAGAACCAAGGAGAAAGAACTTGAAATCAGCCGATTGCAGCAAGCGCAAGCCGTGCAGCAAAGTTGGGCTGCCATCATCGTCGCTTTGCTCGTGGCTATCATTGCCGCACTGATGATAGTGCTGATTCGTTTTCGGCAGAAAAGGAAAATGGCAGCCAAGCAAACAGAAATCGACTTGTCGAAACGCTACATCGAGGGTATGGAAAAGGAACGCGAACGCTTTGCCCGCGAACTGCACGACGGTGCATGCAACGAGCTGCTGGCCATTGGCCTTACGTTGCGCAACGATAATGCCGGCATACAGCAGGCCATTACGCATGTGAGCAAACTGCGCGAAGAACTCCGTCATCTTTCGCACGAAATGATGCCGCCTTCATTCCAATATGCTCAGATTAACGAACTGCTGGCCTACTACATCGACACGTTGCTCAAACCCGACACTTTGCACATCTCCTTCACGGCCGAGGGCAACGATTGGAAATGCATTTCGCCCAATGTCGCAGCCCAAACTTACCGCATTACGCAGGAAGCCATTGGCAATGTTGTGCGCCACTCGCAAGCCACACACGCTGAAGTGCAGCTGGCCTGTCACGACGGAATGTTTTGCCTCACCATCACCGACAACGGCATAGGCACAGAAAACAGCGGACGGCACAATGGCGGTGTACGGTCAATGCACGAAAGGGCTGAAAGCATCAATGCTCAGTTCAAATGGTCTTCTTCGCATTTAGGAACGAAAGTTGAACTAAAAACTACCTACGCTATTCCGTAGTTTTTCAGTTCGTTAAACACATTACATTCATTTATGTTTGTTCCACGAAAACGAAATGATTATTTTTGACTAATCAATTTAAATAGAAGTTATAATATCGGTAGGATGAAATGGTGTAGAATATGATAGCGGTTAAGCAAATGCAAGTAAAAAACACGATTTACAATCATGACTTAGCCCAACAGTTTCCTATTCATATTATATTCCGTCATTTAGTTTGAAGCCGTTACTCAGCAACTGTTCATAATTCAGCACAGTTTATTTCGGGTAATTTTTCATCTAAAAACATTCACTACTTATTGCTTTCATCAGCCAATTAACAATGAGTCAGATAATTCAAACCACCGTGGACAACCCCCTACATGCCATCGGAGCCGACATTCTCATTATCGAAGACCAGCAAATCGTGTTGTTAGGGCTTACTACGCTGCTTTCCACCTGCAAGGGAATCAAACGAGTAGACAAAGCAACCAAAGCTGCCGATGCACTCGAAATGGTGAAACAGCATGCCTACGCCATTCTTATCATCGACATAGAACTGCCAGATATGTCGGGGTTTCGATTTGCTTGAAAAAATCAGAAAGTTCCGCCCTGATGTAGCCGTGATTTTTCACTCCATGCACGAGGAATTTTGGATTATCAAGCAAATGATGAACAGCGGTGCCAATGCCATCGTACTGAAGAGCGACGACGTCGGTGAACTGCACAATGCTGTGGGCTACGTATTGGCCGGCGAAAGCTACTACAGCAGTAAATTCCAAAAATACTGCATCGAATACGAAAGCAAGCAAACGCTGTCGGAACGCGAACAGGAAGTACTCCGCGCCATTGCACAGGGTAAAAAAACAGCCGAAATTGCCGAAATGCTTTTTGTTTCGACCAATACCATTGAATTCCACCGCAAACACATTCTTCATAAGCTCGGTGCCACCAACATGGCAGAACTTATAAAAAAAGCCATCGAGCAAGGCTACATTGCCATGTAAATGCTGCAATGAAAAGCCTCAATATAGAATCGGGTCTGCATCCGCTTCTACCATGCCTAATATATGGGCATACGTTTTTATCACGGGCAAGCATTCCTTGCCCGTTTTTTTTGTGTTGGCTCTGTCACGTTTTGTATGGTTCATTTTCGAAGCCACACCTGTCCCTGTGCAGTAAATGTTAAACAGCGAGTCCCAAACAAGTAAATTTATATTAAAACATTCAGCGTACTTTCCCATCTGCCTGCCGTTGTTTGAACCACGCGATGCGCTGTTGTCAAAAATAGCTCCGCGATTGTCCGAATTAGTTCCGAGCTTGTTGAAATTAGTTCCGAGCTTGTTTGAATTAGTTCCGAGCTTGTTTGAATTAGTTCCGAGCCAGTTTCAAGAATCTCGGAATTACTGATAATCAGCGTTTTCAGAAAAACGCCCAAATAGGTTCCCCACACGCTCGTTCCGGCTTGAAATGAAGATAAAGGCGAACTATGAATTTTTACTCTTATTAAGTTAGTTGTTAAAACTGCACAGCGCACAATAAGCAGCGAAATGCAGCCCATTCCAAAGTGATTGGAGGTTATACATTGGGGTATAAATGGGAGCGTAGGTCAAAAATATGCTGAAACAAGCTGGAAAATAGGCTGGAGGTTCACCTCAACAAACTGGCTGTTTGATGCGGAGCAACCTCGTTACTTTCAAAAAAAAATGCTACTGACGTGATTTAACCCTATTCTAATATTTAGCAACACTTCCGTATCTCGTCATTTTATTCTAACTTTGCCGTCATGATGAATCAATCAGAAAACATATATCCAATTTTCGACCGCATGCTTTCACGCAGCGACAAAGAAGCATTGCTCGGTCAACGTGGCGTGATGCTTTGGTTTACCGGTCTGAGCGGATCGGGCAAAAAGCACCGTAGCCATAGCCCTTGAGCGCGAATTACACCGTCGCGGACTGCTTTGCCGCATTCTCGACGGCGACAACATACGTAGCGGCATCAATGCCAACCTGGGATTTTCGGCCGACGACCGCAAAGAAAACATCAGACGCATTGCCGAAGTGGCCAAACTTTTTGTCGACACGGGCATCATCACCATTGCTGCCTTCATCAGTCCCACCGAGGAACTGCGACAAATGGCTGCCGACATCATCGGTCTCGACGACTTCAAGGAAATCTACATTTCTACTCCTATTGAAGAGTGCGAGCGTCGCGATGTGAAAGGCCTCTATGCCAAGGCACGCCGTGGCGAGGTAAAACACTTCACGGGTATTTCGGCCCCCTTCGAAGCCCCTACCCACCCTGTGCTGAGCCTCGACACATCGAAACTTTCACTGGAAGAAAGTGTGCAGAAGCTCTTGCAGTTACTCGGCGTTAAACCCTGACATGCAATTAGCCGCTCAGCACTTTGAATCACTTAATTTGAACTTTTATTTATCATCATTCTTATGAACCTGACCATTCATTCGCTGGACGATATCCGCACCGCCGCCAAGGCATTTATCGAACAAATGGACCAAAGCACCGTGTTTGCTTTCTATGGCAAAATGGGTGCCGGAAAAACCACTTTTATCAAAGCCGTTTGCGAGGAACTGGGAGTGAGCGATGTGGTTAACTCGCCCACGTTCAGCATTGTCAACGAATACCGCTCTGACGACACGGGCGAACTGATTTACCACTTCGACTTTTATCGCATTCAAAAAATTGACGAAGTCTACGACATGGGCTACGAAGATTACTTCTATTCGGGTGCTCTCTGCTTCATTGAGTGGCCCGAACTGATTGAGGACTTGCTTCCGGGCGATGTAGTAAAAGTGACCATCGAAGAAAACGAAGACGGAACGCGCAGCTTGCAATGCTAAGCCTGTGTGCCCCATGAAATAACAGGCAATATGCATTTTTCGCAGTCCGATGCGCTCGGTAGCATAGGACACGAAGAGTGCATTTTCACGTTTTTAGCAGCCCCACCCCCGACTGCTCGAAACCAATCACCCTACTGATTATTCTTTTCAATTCACAACCTATTTCCATGAAACCTATTCTTTCGCTCTTTGCAGCCTTTGCACTGGCCGGACAGCTGACGGCACAAACCGTTAGCGGCATGAACGAACTTTCAGCCGAACAGAAGGCTGCGGCCACAGAACTGAAACTCACGGGCAAACTCTCTGTAAAGGGAAACTCTGACTTCAGACAACTCCGCGACTTGTGCTGGCAGTTGCGTAACGTTGATTTAAGTGTTGCCGACTGTGAAGCCGTGCCCAAAAACGCATTCCACTCGCGCCGTGCCTTGCAGCAAGTGATTCTGCCGTCGAACGTCAAAAACCATCGGAAAACAGGCTTTCTTTGCCTGCCGTAATCTGCAAACGCTGACATTGCCCAAAAGTTTGGAACGTGTGGAGGATGCGGCATTCTCGTCGTGCGACAACTTACAGGAAATAACCATCGAAGGCACCCCCACGCTGGGCGAATTTGCCTTTGCGCGATTAAAAGGACTGCACACCATCCGCGTCAATTCGCCCGAACCGCCAACGGCTTGTGCCTCAACCTTCGAAGGCATTAACCGCAAAAACGTAAAACTGATTGTGCCGAAGGGGGCTGAACTGAAATACCGCAAAGCGCAAGGATGGAATCGTTTTTTCACGGAAGTAAACAACACCACCAACCTGGTGTGCAACCCTCAGGAAGTGCTGATGCCTGCTCCGGCTGACTTGCAGGTGAACAATCAGGCGAATGCGCTCAACGTCAACAGCAAATGGAGCGTCGAAGCACCGGCTGAATTGGCCAATGAAAAATCACAGGCTGAACAAATCATCATTGACCGCATCGGCAAACAGAAAGGACGCAAGGGCAAGGCGGTGATTAAGTTGCTTATCGACAATTCGCTGACCGATGCCGAAGCTTACACGCTCAACATCACCGATAAAGAAGTGGTGGTTAAGGGTAAAACGCCGGCCGGCGTGTTCTACGGACTGATGACCTTCGACCAGTTGCTGCGCGGAAACGCTACTACTGCATGCTGCGAAAAAAAATTCCACAGCTTTCGCTGAGCGATGCACCGCGTACACACGTTCGCGAACTCATGGTCGACCCTTGCCGCATATTCATCCCCTTCGAAGAGCTGAAAGCCTTTGTGCCCGAAATGGCGCGCTACAAGCTCAACGCCCTGCACCTGCACTTGGTCGACGACCAGGCATGGCGCATCGAAATCAAAAAATACCCGCGCTTAACGGAAGTGTCGTCTTCGCGTGTGGGCATGGACGACATGCAAATACCTGTTTCGGGATATTACACCCAAGACCAAATGCGCGAACTCGTGGCTTACGCTGCCAAGTATCACGTACAGATTATTCCCGAAATCGAAATGCCCGGCCATGAAGTGGCTGCCATTCATGCTTATCCCGAACTGACGTGTCATGCCAAGAAGGTGCCCATCCGAACCACCTGCGGTGTATCGAACGAACTGCTTTGTCCGGGTAATGAGTTTACTTATGAATTCTTAGGCAATGTGTTCAACGAACTGTCGTCTGTGTTCACCTCGCCCTACGTGCATTTGGGTGGCGACGAAGCCGGTATGCCGGCCCTCGACTGCTGGACCAGCTGCCCCAAATGTCAGGATTTGAAAAAGAAACTGGGCATCACTACGACCGACCGCTCTGAAAACTGGCGCTTGCAGGAGTACATGTTCAACCGCGTCATCGACACCCTGCGCACCAAGCACAACAAGGTGCCCATGTTCTGGTACGAACTCGACTTCAAGAAAATTCAACCCGACTGCGTCACCTTTGCCTGGCGCATGGGACTTACCAAGCCTGCACTCGATGCTGCTGTGGCCAACAATGCCAAAATCATGCTTTGTCCGGGCGAACACTGCTACTTTGACTACCCCATGGCTCCCGGCGATATGCCCGAGGTAAACTGGGGTATGCCTTCCACTTCGCTGAAGCGTACTTACGAACTCGACCCGGCATGGGGCATGGGCGAGGAATTTGAACGCAACAACTTGTTTGGCGTGGCGGGCACGCTTTGGAGCGAATGTATCAACAGCCCCGAACGCATCTATTACCAGGCTTATCCGCGTGCACTGGCCTTGGCCGAAGTGGGATGGAGCCCTGCCAAACTGCGTAACTGGGAAGCATTCATTCTGCGCCTGTCGCCCACGTTGCGCGATATGGCTCGACGCGGCATCTCATACTCAATGGAATACTAAAAGAACCAACACAAAAAACTGATAGGTATAATGAAAAAAGACATTGAAATAGCCCACAGCACCCCGCTGAAACGCATTGACGAAGTGGCTCAAACCCTTGGTATCGATGCCGACAACATTGAGCACTATGGTAAGCACATTGCCAAACTGCCCCTTTCGCTCATCAACGAGGATAAGAAAGGCAAACTGATTCTCGTTACAGCCATCACGGCTACTCGTGCCGGCATTGGCAAAACCACCGTGAGCATTGGTTTGGCATTGGGCTTGAACGCATTGGGCAAAAAAGCCTGCGTGGCCTTGCGCGAACCTTCGCTCGGTCCCTGCTTCGGCATGAAGGGCGGTGCAGCCGGTGGCGGCTACGCACAGGTGTTGCCCATGGAACGCATCAACCTGCATTTCACCGGCGACTTCCATGCCATCACTTCGGCTCACAACATGATTGCTGCCTTGCTCGACAACTACTTGTACCAGCACCAGAAAGAAGGTTTCGGTTTGAAGGAAATTCTGTGGCGCCGCGTACTCGATGTCAACGACCGTTCGCTCCGCAGCATCGTTACCGGCCTTGGCCCTGCCACCAACGGCATTACGCAGCAGGCTGGTTTCGACATCACCCCGGCTTCTGAACTCATGGCCATTCTGTGTTTGGCAAAGGACGAAAAGGATTTGCGCCGCCGCATCGAAAACATCCTTTTGGGCTATACCTACGAAGGTCTGCCCTTCACCGTTCGCGACCCTGGGTGTGGCCGGTGCCATCATGGTGCTGCTGAAGGATGCCATTCAGCCTAACTTGGTTCAAACCACCGAGAACACACCCGCCATTGTTCACGGAGGTCCGTTTGCCAACATTGCTCATGGCTGCAATTCACTGATTGCTACCAAGATGTCGTTGTCGCACGCTGAATACACCATCACTGAAGCCGGCTTCGGTGCTGACCTGGGTGCTGAAAAATTCTACAACATTCTGTGTCGCAAGAGCGGACTCACGCCCGACCTCACGGTAATTGTTGCCACTGCGCAAGGACTGAAAATGCACGGCGGCGTAGAACTCGACAAAATTAAGGAACCCAACGAAGAGGGCTTGCGTGCCGGATTGGCTAACCTTGACCGCCACGTCAAGAACCTGCAAAGCTTCGGACAGAGCGTACTCGTGGTGTTCAACCATTTTGCCGGCGACACGGTAAGCGAAATGGACATGTTGCGCGAATACTGCGAAGAAACACTGGGTGTGCCCTTCGTCATCAACTATGCATACACTGACGGAAGCAAGGGTGCTATCGACATGGCGAAGTTGGTGGTTGACACCATCGAAAACAAGCCGTCGGAAAAACCTTTGCACTTCACTTACAACGACGACGACCCCATCTGCACCAAAATCGAGAAGGTATGTAAAAGCATTTACGGTGCTGCCAGCGTCAGCTTTGCCAAACCGGCTCTTAACCGCATCAAGTTGGCCGAACAGCACGGCATGGCTCACTTCCCGGTATGTATTGCCAAAACGCAATTCTCTTTCTCGGCCGATGCCAAGAAATATGGCGCCGTAAGTGGTTTCAACATTCAAATCAAGGACGTGGTGCTCAATGCCGGTGCTGAAATGATTGTGGCCATTGCAGGCGACATTCTTCGTATGCCGGGATTGCCCAAAGACCCTCAGGCCAACCACATTGAATATGTTGACGGTGAAATCATCGGCTTGTCTTAATTGCACATTTTTCCTCATCTATCCAGTCTTTGAATAGATAAAACAAAACATCCCCAACCGCACACAGGTATGTATGCAGTTGGGGATGCTGTTTACGCACAAAAAGCGCAAACCACAAATTGTGACAACCCAAAAATAAAAGGCAATTAGGCATGACTGAACTCCATGCCCGCAGATGTGTATTTCCTTAAAATACTATGACGCATAAAAAAAGGCATAGCAATAAGGAGCTTGCTATGCCTGAAAATAAGATATATTAAAGTCTGATTTATTTGAATCCATCAAGCACTAATCAGACAGCCCATCGTTGCCTGTTGTGTCCTGATTATTATCGCGCAAAATGCTGATGGCACCTCCGTCGAGGGGTATTTCGATGGTAAATGCCGGCCCTTCTTCAATACCGACGACCGATTTGTGCGCCCAGACAAATGTGGCTGTTATTACTTTGTTCGGCATCGTAGGCCATGCCTAAAAAGCACAGTGCCTTGCTTTTCTTTATCGGAAAGGAAATCGGCAAACGCACGTTTGGTGAACACTTTGCTTCGCACCAGTTTCCCCTCGCATGCCACAATTACTTCCACACAGTTGTCGACATACTGACGCCCCATATCGTCGCTCACCAAAGGCAAACTGCGATCGGGTCGGCGGTCAATGGTGATGTCGTAATGCTGTCCTTTCAATACGGCTGTATAGGTGTGTCTGTGTGCACTGTCGGCATGAGGGCCTTGTTTGGCAGCAAGCTGTGTGGAGTCTGCCACATCATTGCCAGCCTGTTTTTTATGATCGCCACATGCTGCAAACTGCATGACGAAAAGCAGCATGCCAGCTGCCAGCGTGAGTTTCTTTATCATGGTAAAAAGGGATAACCTGTTACTAAATTGATTGCAAAATAACAAAATTATAAGCAATAAAACAAGAAATATGGCCATACATGAATGATTTTAAGTAAATTCGCCTAAGCAAGCCGGAAGCAGCCCTGAGTGGTATCACACAGGAATATTTCTGTGAACCACACAGCATTGGCGAGGTACAAAGTTGCCGGCATTGATTTACCATTTGAGTTTACGATTATGAAACCTCTATTCAATTTTTACGGTTCGTTGCGCACTGTGGCAGGCTGGGTATGGATTGCCGGAACGATGCTCCTAAGCTGCCAATCTGCTGAAAAAGATGCCACTTCACAAGCGCACCGTTCCGACACGGTGCGCATCGACACAACGGCACGCATTGTGTATGAAGTCAACAAATGCGCACGACTTTATACCACGGAATACGTCATTCATAAAATTGTTACGCATACCGATAACCCGACACTCAGGGGAAACGTGTTAGGCATTCCGGTAAACATGCACACAAGGGTGGGTAACCGCAAGGTGGCCATTCCGATTGATGTGAAACTGAAGGCTTACATCGACTTTGCAGAATTCAGCGAAAAGAACATTGAACGAACCGACACGTCGATTACCGTGACGCTGCCCGACCCTAAAATAATTGCCACAGCGTCGAAGGTTGACCATCGCGGCACCCGACAGTTTATTGACGGTATGCGTTCGCGCTACACCGATGAAGAAATCAGCAATTTTGCCCACCAGGGGGCTGACAGCATTATCAGTCATGCGGCTTCGTTTGGCATTATCGAACAGGCTGAAATGAGTGCCGCTGCCAACCTGCACCCTATGCTGACGAAAATGGGATTTAAAGAAAAGAACATAACCATTCGCTTCAGAAAGAAATTCACAGAAAGCGATGTGGCCAAAATAATTGTGAAGCAATGAAACAACGAAAATACGGATGGAGCCACTTTTTCTTCAGCCTAATGCGTTACTGGTGGCTGGTGGCTATTGCCGGTGGTGCGGTGGCTATTGCCGTTACTTACAAAAGTTGCCAGACAAACCCACCGGCTCAACTGACTGTGGTTAAAAACACGCGCATTGACTTGACGCCCGAACAGGTACAGTCGGTTCGCAACATTGGCGAGTGGGAGTTTATGTCGGTGAGCACGGAGGAATTTGTTGAATGGCACCGGCAACGCACCTTTGGCTCTGACCACTTGGTTCGCATTTATTCTGGTACACTGCGTTTAGGCATTGACATGGCCAAAGCTGATACGAACTGGTTTACGTCTCTGCCCGATTCGGTGGCGCAACTCCGCCTGCCCCGCATCGCATTGCTCGATGCCAACTTCATCGACGAGGCCCGTACACGCTCTTTCTATCAAAAAGGTACGGTTCCGCCCGAAGCCTACGAAAAGATGTATGCCCAAGCCCAAAGTGCCATGAAGCGGCGTTGCCTTACGCCGAAAAACCTTAAAACGGCTGAAAACAATGCCGTGGAACATTTTACGCGCATCTTCAAATCATTTGGATTTAAGAAAGTTGAAATTGAATTCAAGTAAATAGATGTTGACATTTATTTTTTTGCTTATGAACTTTTCCCGTTTATCCATTCTGCCTCTGTTTACCTTGTTACTCTCTGCTTGTAATGATAGCAACGAGTCGATTGATTTACCTTTGAACGACAAAGAAATGGGGCAACGCACGGTACTCGTTTACATGGCTGCCCAAAATTCACTGGGCAGCGGCAACGAAATAACCGGATACCATAAAGCCGATTCTGCCGAAATGATGAAGGGGCGGAAATACCTGACTGCCAATAACCGGCTGCTCATGCTCATTGACGATAAAGAAGCTCCCCGACTTTATCAAATTCTGCCTAACCAGAACAAGCCGCGACTGGTGAAACGCTGGAACACTGATTTTTGCAGTACGGACCCGAAACGATTACAGGAGGTTCTTGAACTGACCAAAACCTCGTTCCTTGCCAAAGAATACGGACTTGTGATGTGGTCGCATGCCGATGGATGGATTACACCTACCGACACGGAGTATGCTGATTACGAAAAACAAAAATCGCGTCAAGCACCTCACACTTATTCATTTGGCATTGATTCTGGGCCCAATGAAAATCTGAGCAATGAGGGAGCTCAAATGAGTATTACCGGCATGGCACAGGCCATAGCGCAGGCTGGCATTCATTGTAAATATGTATTCTTTGATGCCTGCCTGATGCAGAATGTCGAGGTGGGTTATGCCTTGCGCCATGTGGCAGACTATGTGGTGGCATCGCCTGTGGCTACTCCTGCCGATGGCTCATACTACACGCACAACATTCAATATGGTTTCTTCTCGGATAACCCGGCAGATATTGCACGCACTTACTTGAACGATGTGCGGTCGGACGAACTGCAAAGCAGCTATGCGGACTATGGGCTGTGCATTGCATGCGTACAAACGAATAAACTGCAGGCGTTGGCCGATGTGCTGAAGGAGGCTCTGCCCCACTCGCTGCTGGCCAACCGAAATTCGCCCGACATGTTTACTGAGAACGAAAAGGAATACAAGTCCGAGGTGCTGCATTATCAGCCTTACTGTGACAACTATTATTACCGTCCGCACAACTATGATGCCTTGCAAGCGTTGAAACATATTTTACCGGCAAACTACTTCGACAGAGCCGAGGCGGCCTTGCGCAACGCGATTGTTTTTTCGGGTGCCACTCCGAGCGTCTACGTGGGACCTGGCTACTGGGACTACCTCAATATGCCTAAAAACGAGGCTGATTATTGCTCGGTGAGTATGTTCATTCCGCAAACGGCCTATACGCACAATGCTTCGCAAACGCGCCACGGCGACTTGAACGAGGACTTCAAACGCACGGAATGGTATCGAGGCTGCGGGTTTTGATCAAACCGGATGGTAAGGATGCAGAGCAACTGCCAAAAACGGATGTTTACTTAATGTATTT
>VOFC01003693.1_pt1 | contig 29463 bp, 47 predicted proteins | sample 5384161 | NCBI WGS metagenome assembly VOFC01 (sample SAMN12384722, study PRJNA508395) | human gut metagenome | isolation source: healthy gut B | host: Homo sapiens | reverse complement strand
CCAAGCCAACAAAGGTTCTAAGAATGTTGCTCTTGCATTCAAGAGAATGACAACGCCCGTCGTTCTGCTCGACGAGAACAACCAGCCGTACGAAGGTAGAGCAATCGTTAAACTGTTCTTGAAGAACAAAGGTGTGCAAGACCTGTTCAGCGGTAAAAATCGAAGCTGACCCCAATGCAAAACCGGAATACATTGATATCCGGAAAGTATCTGAAAGGTATCTTGACTAACTTGATTCCACAGCTCATCAAAGCCGGCGAGAAAATAGGAACGGTTATCCTGGAGGATGGTAAAGAAGAACCTATCATCGCAGAGGAGGACATTACCATAGAAGCCGGAACTCCTGTTGCGGTAAAATGTACGCAAGACGCGGAATCATTGACGAACGAACTCCACTATTCAGATAAGACTAAAGAATAAAAAGTGATACTAATAAAAATCCCCGGAACCGCTGTAGACACTCAGCATTCCAGGGATTTTTTACACTAATAAAAAGTTATTATTGAAATTGAAAACTGTCTTTTTTGGTTAGAAACGCATACCTAAAGTAAGAACCACTTTATGGTTGTTGTTCGTCACTTTCGTTCCAGGTAAATCTAAACTATCAAAAAGCATAGAATGTTTCTTTATAAGTATTATACATATATGCCATGTCTACATAGAAACTTTCACCACGATAGCCACAAACCCAATGTATAATTATTAGTAGCACCCGGATTAGAGAACTCCGTATCAGTACGCATTGAATTTACAGGAAGATACTTAAAAAGCATCTGATTTCAAAGGAGCAGTAATATGATTATATCCTAAACGGAATGCAAATTCCGGTGCTAACTTAAATTCAGCTCCAACACGCAGTGTATGAACTGCCTTCATCATTGCTTTAATGTCTGCAGTCTGTCCCAATTCATATCCGTCCGGATCTTTCATTTTAGCTGAAGTGCGGTCTGAATATTCATACTCAACTCCCAATGCTACAGAAGAACCGATGGTATATCCCATACTTGCATTAAACTTCCACGGAGTAATTAACTTATATTCATATTCTCCTTCAGTATCATTTCCACGAGCATCATAAGGTTTGGTAATATCATTTAAATCTTCACTCAAGTCGAAACGAAGATAAGCAGTATTCCGCTCCTTTAAACTAAAAGAAAGTCGGAGTATGTACAGCAGCACCAATACGGAATGAGGATGACTCAAAGGACGAAGAATAAAACCAAGTTTAAAATCAACTCCACTACCATCTACCCAAAAGTCATTTCCCAACGTATATCCTCCATGACCATTTCCGTCCTTATCAGTAAAGTCTTCATTATATTCACTAGTCCTGTCATAGTTTACACTATAAAGTCCTAATGTTGCTCCAACATAAAAACGATCATAAAAATTCAGCGCACCATTCAAATCAAAAAAGAATGGATACCTCCACTTTCTTTCTCGAACGATAAGACTGACTCACAGCATCTCCTGCCTGAAAATAGGGTTCATATCCCTCAAAAGGAGGATCTGCATCCGGATTCTCCGGATCTACTTTCCCATAAACAGGATTCACTAAATGTGCATTATATCCCATAATACCCAACCAAGGCAATTCAGGATTCTGAAAAGCATCATCGCTCCTCAAAGCAGCTTCCGTGAACGGATCAAAGTCTCCGTATGAATCAAAGTTCACCATATTAGCCATCTGAACTGTTTGAGAAGTATTGAATACTCCACTCACCAGCATACTTCTATTGAAGGACTTCATTTTTGCGATAATTGAAACCAAAGTTGGCAAAATCTCAAAGCTGTTGTATTTCCTATTTTTTGTAGAGAATACAAATCCGGCATTATCGAATGAACCATGGAACTTGTCAAGACTCGCTCCATTAGCTTTTGTTCCTGTATTATCAAAGCCAAACGACACCATAACATCATTACTGCGATAAATTCCGATACCAGCAGGATTGGTTCCCCATAGTGGTTATATCTCCACCTAAAGCTCCCATGGCACCGCCCATACCTACAAAGCAGGGCAGTTCCATTTAAATCACTTCCATCCATCGATTTGCATCATAGATAGTTGTTTGAGCATTTAGAAATCCTACACTTATCAAAAAGAATACAAATCGCTCATATTCTATTACTTTTTCATAATCAATCTCTTTTGAAATTATAAACTATCTTCTATAGCTACCACCAGAACTACGTGAAGAACCACCACCGCCGCTACTACGTGAAGAACTGCCACTGCTGCCAGAACTACGAGAATAACTACCGCTACTACCTGATGAATAGCTACTTCCACTACTTCTTGAATAACTACCTGAATTAGAAGAGCGGGATGATGATCTGTCAGGCGTATAACTTCTTGATGGAGAAGTGGAACTTCCACGTGAATAGCTACTACTGCTACGGCTACTATTTGTTCCGGAACTTCGCGTCGAACTATTACTTCTATTATAAGAGGAACCAGAATTGCGTGTACTAGTACCAGAAGTACGTGTACTGCTTGGACGTGTATACGTTTCTGTATTTCTACGAGAGTATGAACTTCCTGAACGAACAGAGCTATTGCTACCGCTACGAGTATAATCGCGAGTACCTACAACTCTGCTATTTGTACCTGTACTACCTGAACGGCGAACACTTTGTCCAACAGAAGAATTAGCTGGTCTGGTAGTTGATGAACCGACACCTCTTCTGTAAAAGTAAATTATAATTTCTCGAACCAGAATAATAGGAACGATTATTACCATTAATCACACTACGTCCGGCATAATAAGGTCTTCCACCTCCGCCCCAGCCCCAGCTAGGACCACCACCCCAGTGGTGATGATGTCCCCAATAACCGCCGCCATAGAAGCCACCCCAGTAGCCGCCGCCCCAGGAACCCGGGTAATATCCCCAACAATAGTAAGGACGATTCCATCCCCAGCCATAGTTCCATCCCCAACCGTAGGAGTTGTAACGCCAATCCCACCAAAGCGGATTACTAAATGTCGGGAAAGCATAAGCATACATACCGTCGGTATATACATTCCAGTCCCAGGAATTCGGTCCGTAAACTACGTCCCAATATAACGGGCTGCTAATGCTAATAGCAAAACGAGGATTACGGAAACGGATGATACGTTCTGCGTACTCATAGTCGTCTGTTGTACCATTGAATTCGCCCGTCATCCATTCTCCGTCCAAATCCGGATTAGATTTTTCTTTTATATATAAGGTATCATTTTCCATTACGAATTCATTCTCACGAGCGTCATAACGGCGGTTATATTCATCCACATCCCGTATTTTTCCCTTGCGGTCCTGAACTACAACGGTAGTACCCGGTGAAGTATAGATGTTGGTCGTCACCTGTTTCTTCGGTTTCCTTCTTAACCGGAGTTTCTTTCTTCTCCTTTTTGTCTTTAGAAGGTACTGAAATAAAGGTCGTCATCAACGCTTTGTGCAATGATACCTATAGGGAGGCATAAAGCAATTAGCAAGAAATAAACAATCTTTTTTCATATCATCTCGGTTTATGTAATGACTTAAACTTATTCACATTACAAAGATAAGGAAGAGATTTTTTTCGCCCTAAGGAGATTTTCCCCAAAGGATAATAGGGAAATCCCTATTTCTAACTATCTTTGTAGAAGATACATTGCACCGGCATAAAATTCAGAAACTTGATTTTCTATACCCAGATTGTGTATCTTTGCACTTATTCACCAGCATTAAAAACAACTATGAAGTATTTTGAGTTCACATTCCGCACCCAGTCCATGCACAGAAACAGTAAATGACGTACTGGCTGCCGTATTAGGTGAAGCCGGATTTGAAAGTTTTGTTGAAAGCGAAGGCGGACTGACTGCATACATACAACAGGCATTATGCGATGAAAACGCCATCAAGATTGCCATCACCGAGTTCCCCCTACCCGATACGGATATTACTTATACATATACCGAAGCGGAAGACAAGGACTGGAACGAAGAATGGGAAAAGAATTTCTTCCAACCCATCATTATCGGAAACCGATGTGTGATTCACAGCACTTTCCACCAAGATGTTCCCAAAGCGGAATATGACATTGTCATCAATCCTCAAATGGCCTTCGGAACAGGACACCACGAGACTACCAGCCTCATCATTGAAGAATTGTTGGATAGCGAACTGAAAGATAAATCCCTGCTCGATATGGGCTGCGGAACTTCGATTCTCGCCATCCTCGCACGTATGCGGGGCGCACGTCCCTGTACGGCCATCGACATTGATGAATGGTGCGTACGAAACTCCATCGAAAATATCGAATTGAACCACGTAGACGATATTGCCGTTTCAGAAGGAGATGCCTCGTCGCTTACAGGAAAAGGACCTTTCGACGTTATCATCGCCAACATCAACCGGAATATATTACTGAATGATATGAAGCAATATGTTGCCTCTATGCATACGATTCCGAACTCTATATGAGTGGATTTTACGTAGACGACATTACCGCCATCCGCGAAGAAGCGGAGAAGAACGGATTGACTTTCGTTCATTATAAAGAGAAGAATCGCTGGGCAGAGGTGAAGTTTATTTATAAAGGATAAGAGCCAACAAATATCTTTAAAAGAAAAGCTCCCTTATCATTAAAAGATATAAGAAAGCAAGCAAAAATCGCAGTCGATATACGCTATAAAAACAATAAGACTCCAGATTAATGCAGCAAAAATAGTGACGGTATATGGGATAGTGACGCTATCCATAGCATATACCGTCACTATTTGCATCGGATAGCGTCACTATCTTATAAGGAGAAACAAAGTTGTTACGCGAACTCTTTCTTTAGACCTGTTGACACCATGCTTTTATTTTCTTTTCCGCTTGCTCGGATTGATTATCCAAATCGACGACCAAACCGCACCACCGATCACCACGCAACGCTCTGGAACGTTCGAAAGTGTATCCTTCGGAAGAAGTAAAACCGACCAAAAGTAGCCCCATCCCCTTCAAAAACTTCTGCCAGCAGACCGATTCCATCTGCAAAATTCTCCGGATAGCGTATCTGATCTCCCAGACCGAAGATAGCAACCTTCTTACCTTTTAATTTCATTGTCCGGAGTTCCGGCAACAGTTCGTCCCAATAAGTAGGCAGCTCACCGTCAAACCACGTGGAAGCACCCACAATGAAGCAGTCATAAGCTGCAAAATCATTCTGCCATGCCTGCTCGATCGCTACTACTTCTATCTTATCTTCTCCAAACTCTTTCTGAATTTTCTCTGCCACCCAAGTAGTCTTATCAGCTTTGGTAGCATAAAATAAACCTATCTTTTTCATAATTCTGTTCTTTTTAATATTCCAACAATTTCTTGGCAGCTTCGTATATCTTAGCCTCATCCGGCAATATTTCTTTTTCCAGAATCGGATTAAAGCCGACGGGAGTAAATGTAGAACCGACACGCTCCACCGGACCGTCCAGATAACGGAACATATCCGTTCCGATCATAGCAGCCAGCTCCGCACCGAAACCGGAGAATACTTTATCTTCGTGAACAACCAATGCTTTACTGGTCTTCTTGACTGATTCAAAGATCGCTTCTTTATCCAACGGAATCAGAGAACGAATATCGATCACTTCGACTTTCCAACCACCCTCTTTCTCCAATCGTTCGGCGGCATGCAAACAGAAATGGGTCGTATTTTGCCGTATGTGATAATACTCAAATCTGTTCCTTCACGACGGATACGTGCCTTTCCGAAAGGAACCTCAAAATCTTCCGGTACAACAGCTGCTGCCTCCACCGAGTTATATAGAGCTTTCGGTTCCAAAAACAAGGTAAATCCCTTTGAACGCATACTGGTTCGTAACAATCCGGCTGCATCATCTGCAAAAGAAGGACAGACAATACGTGCACCCGGCAACGTAGTCAGAGCACCCTCTATATTTTGAGAGTGATACAGCCCTCCACCGATATAACCTCCGGAAGCCAGACCGCAGCGTTATATTCGGGGACAAACTTACCATTGCTGCGCCAATACTCATGGGTACATTCCACATATTGTTCTACGGCAGGCCAGAAATAGTCGGCAAATTCAGCACCTTCAATAACTACCCGTATCTTAGGGTCGAAACGGCACATGCCATTTGCCGTGCCTACAATATAATCCTCCGCAATCGGCGCGCTGAATACACGTGCCTCACCAAATTCCTGCTGCATACCTTTAGTCACATTAAACACACCGCCTTTCTCTCTGGTTTGCTACGTCCTGTCCCCAGATAAACGTATCGGGATTGTAGCGGAATTCGGCTTTCAATGTTTCGTTAATGGCATTTACCAGGAAAAGGTCTTTTCTCCCTTCTTCCTGATGAAGTACCTTCTTTGTATTTTTGCGGCTGATAAGGTTCGGGCATCACAAAATCGTAAATGCTCTTAGGATCAGGTTCGGGAGCAGCCAACGCTTTTCGGTTGGCAGCCGACAGTTCTTTCTTTGCGTTAGCTTCGATCTGTTGCAACTCTTCCTCCGTCAAGCGTTTATAACGCAACAGCATCCGGCGGAATTTCATCAGCGGGATCGGCATCTTTCACGTATTCCAGTTCGTTCTCGTCCCGGTAAAGTGTATGTTTATCCGAGTTGGAATGAGAACCGATACGAACGCAGTTAGCCTGCACAATCACAGGATTACGGGTTTCCCTTGCATATTCGTGAGCTTCGGTCATGGCATTCATCGAGTCGAACACATCTTTTCCATTGCAATAGATGATCTTCAGATTCTTGAAACCGGAGAAGTTTTCCGCAACTTTACGATTGGCAGTCTGCTCAGTTTAGGAACAGAGATGCCATATCCGTTATCCTGTATACGAAAATGACCGGAAGACGTTCCAGTACTAGCTCCATTGATAGCCTCATATACAAAGCCTTCGGAAGTGGCAGATTCTCCATGCGAAGTTATCGCGACCCCTTTATGACCATAATACACCATAGCCCGCGCCACACCTGCTGCGTGAAGGTCGTGTGTACCAGTTGCGGAGGAGAAGTTTTTCAATGTGCCATTCCGGTTTGGCGAAATGGTTCGACATGTGACGTCCGCCGCTACCCGGGTCTGTCGCTTTCGAGATACCATTCAGTATGATTTCTTCCGGAGTCATTCCGGCAGAAAGTACAGTCAGCATATCTCTGTAATAAGGAAACAGGAAATCTTCTCCCAATGTGAATACCTGACCGATGGCAAGCTGAATACCATCATGCCCCGCGTAAGGAGCATGGTATGACCAACCCAAAGATTGCAGCAGGTATGACGGTGCTTTCTCATCCAGAGCACGTCCCAATGTCATCAGATGATACCACTTCTTTCAAGGTTTCAATATCTGTATTTTTTATATCATATTTCTTTTTCATAGTGAATGAAGTTCTTAATGAGTGAAACAATCAGTTATCAGCCTTGCCAGTTTTCGAGGTAGTCGGCTATAAAGTGGAGGAAGTTACCTCCCAGCATACCGTCTACCACCCGATGATCGTAAGACAAGGAAAGATACATCTTATGGCGAATAGCAATCGTATCACCTTCCGGTGTCTCCACAACAGCAGGTTTCTTTTCAATGTATCCCACTCCCAGAATGGCTACTTGAGGCTGATTTATAACCGGCGTACCGAATAAGCTCTTGAATGTACCGAAATTAGTAATAGTAAACGTTCCTCCGTCAATGTCATCCGGCATCAATTTATTATCTCTTGCTTTTAGGGCTAAAGAGTCAATGGCAACTGCCAACCGTTTAGATTCAGACGGTCGGCATCACGAACCACCGGAACTATCAGATTGCCATCATTCAGGGAAACGGCGATACCGACATTGATGTGTTTCTTGAACAGGATATTATATCCCTCTACTGACACATTCACTTGCGGATAGGCTACCAATGCTTTCGCTACGGCCTCGGTTATCGCAGGCATATAAGTCAATTCACTCCTTCACGACGGAAGAAAGCGTCTTTGTTCTTTTCACGCCAACGCACCAGTTTGGTAACGTCTACTTCTACTACATTGGTCACGTGAGGAGATACTTTCTTAGACATAACCATGTGATCGGCAATCATCCGGCGGACACGATCCATCTCTTGCACTTCAACTCCAGGCATGGCAACAGGAGCAGACGATTTGGATGAAGTGGAGCAGCCGACTGTGCATCAGGGACAGATGCAGCCGGAGACGTTTTCGCAGAGTTATCGGTTCAGGGAGCAACAGCCACCGATGGTTTGCATTGCAGCCGGGGCAGCAACAACAGAGGCTGGCTTCTGTTCAACACTACCTCCTCTTTTCTTCTTTTCAATATAGTCTTTTATATCTTTCTTACTCAATCGCCCTTCATAACCCGTACCTTGTATAGCATCCAACTCTTCTTTTTCGGAATCTTAGCCTCCCGCGCCAACTGAATCACAACAGGAGAATACCAACGTTCTTCCTCAACAGCAACGGGTTTGGATGTATCAACGGGGTTTGATGCAGTATTCACTGATTGGTTCTTAGCAGTGTCCGTTGATGATTGTGATGTTCCGGAAACATCAGCGGCAACCTGACTGGCATCAGCTCCTTCGTTTGTGGCACCTTCGCTCCGGCTCCGTACCGGATGATTCTTCGCCATCCAAATCAATAATGGCGACAACTGTTCCTACAGCTACCGTGTCACCCTCCTTATATAAAAATCTCCACCACTTTTCCCGCTACAGGAGAAGGGATTTCTGCACTCACTTTGGCCGTATTTACTTCAAAAAGCACATCGTCTTCCTGAACCAACTCACCTACCTTTACAGACCAAGAAACAATTGTTCCTTCGGTTATACTCTCGCCCAACTTAGGCATTTTTATTTCGAATCTTGACATAGACAGTAAATTTATTATTCAACCTTAGATATATTACAACAATGGGCTGAAATAGAAAGTTTTAAGTTAAAGTAAATTTTAACCGGATGCCAATCAACGCATCAACGACTATATATCCACTCTTTCTGAATATATTTCCCTTCCCGGAGCTGATTAACAGCATCTATCTCCTCCCTGGTGAAAGCACTGACGGATTGCGACTTACTGAAATAATGAAAAGCCTTTTCTTTAAAATCAGTGACAGTCCCCGCCGACAAATGCCTGCGAGTATTATGTAACCTCACTCCGAACGGAAGGAACGGCATATACTGACGATAAAGTTTCATCATCAACCATCGGTTCCGGATTCAAAGCTTTATGCAATGCTGCCAGATCCGTATCATACAATAACGTGCAATGATACAATACCCGATCCTTGTACAGGCATTGCGCACTTCCTGATATTTTCAATCCATTCAGATAAATCCCCAATCGTTCGCCTCCTTTGCCATCAGTCCCATAGAGTTCAGGAAATCCAACGTCCGCTGCAAATACGTGACAAACTCTGGCAAGCGGACACTCGTTTCTATAAAGTCAAATTAACATTGCCCAAATCATGGTACACTGCTCCCCCACCGGAAAAACGACGGGCAATATGTACCTGTTGCTCCCGTTCCGCCCATTCCTGATCGACTTCCGACCGTAACCGCTGATGCTTCCCTATTACCACAGAAGGAGTGTCCTGCCAAAGCATGAAAATGTCTTCATTTCCCTGCTTCAACAGATATTCTTCTGCAGCCAAGTGAAAGTAAATTTCAGTAAACGGACTATAGATACATCGAATCATAGGTCAGACAGAATAAGAGTTAAAACATAATCTCGTGATAAATCTCTCCAACCGTCGGATGCGGGAATACGGTCTTCTGAAATTCTTCCAGCGTATAGCCTCTCTGAATAGCAATGCCTGCGATCACTATGAGTTCCGACGCCGGATTTCCCAATATGTGGCAACCGATGATCTTGCCTTCTTCATCCTGAATCAACTTACAAAGGCCGTTTCCCTGTTCATTCTCGGCTACGAACCGGCCGGAATAAGCCATTGGTAGTTTGGATAACACGATAAGGGAGTCCTGAGTTTTATCAATTCTTCCTCAGTCTTACCTACTCCTGCCACTTCGGGATTGGTATAAACAACTCCCGGAACACAGTCGTAATTTATCCGGTCTTCCACTCCCAAGATATGATTAATAGCGACTTCCGCTTCACGAATAGCGGTATGTGCCAATAAAGAATAACCTGTAATATCCCCACAAGCATATACGCGGAGGATGCGAAGTCAACAGATGTTCATCCACTTTCACCCCATTCCGATGCAATTCTATATTCAGCTTGTCCAGTCCCACTTGGATAAATTTGCCTTACGGCCTACACTAAGCAAGATTTTCTCCGCTTCAATAGTGGAAACTTTTCCTTCTTTTTCTATCACGACTCCATGAGCGTTCACTTCCACTACTTTCGTATTCAAATAGAAAGTGACTCCCCGTTTGGCATATTCGGCGCGAAGCATACCGCTCGTTTCCTTATCCATCGCTCCCAGTATCTCCGGCATCATCTCGACAACATGTACTTTCACGCCCATACTGTTGAAGAAAGAAGCAAACTCCATCCCGATGACTCCACCGCCAATAATAACAAGCGTCTTAGGGAAGTTCTTTTTATCTCCAACGCCTCCTTGGAAGTCCAATAACTGACTCCCGACAATCCCGGTATGGGAGGAATCACTGTATCGGAACCGGTACATACCAGCAAGATATTTCACGGAATAGGTTTCTCCATCACAGGTGATGCGGATCATCCCCTTTCTTCTCCTTCTATAAAAGCTTCTTTCTCCACGATCGTCACTCCGTAAGAATTCACAGTCATCTTTCACGCCACCCGTCAACATTTTTCACCGTTTTCTCTTTACGGCTCATTATCTTGGTTAAATCGAACGAAGGAGATTCGGCAGAAACGCCATATTTGGAAGCACTCTTGATGCTATCCAAAATTTTAGCAGAATATAACAACGTTTTAGTAGGAATACATCCTTCATTCAGACATACCCCACCTATTGCCTTTTTCTCAAACAGAACGGCCTCTCAGTCCGTTTGCCCCTGCCCTTTCGGCAGCTGTGTAACCAGCAGGACCACCACCAACAATAGCTATATCAAAGTTCATAATCGTATCTTTTTTAGTAATAATACGATTATAACAAATGAGAGAAGAGATTAGTTGTTGGGAAAAGAAATACCTGTTACTTAATTGTCAGCTTTTTAAGTTCCTCTAACGAGCCATTGAACACGTTCAGGTCTACGTCTTCTTTGATGCCGGGAACACTTCCTACATCAGTATGTTGCCAGAAGTCCCATTTGCCCTGATACTTTACAGAGTCGACATAATAGTGGGCGATCCAGTAAGGATAAGCATTGAAGATAGAATCGTCCAGATAACGGGTTTTAAATTTATAAGAAGTATAAAGAATAGGTTTCACTCCATAATGAGATTCCACCCGGTCCAGCCAGCGTTTAATGCCTTGCTGCAATTCCTTTTTTTTCCTTCCGCCCGGTCACTTCCACATCAAGCACGGGAGGTAAGTCACCCGTATCCAGTTTTACCGTACGAATAAAAAAGTCAGCTTGTTTCAAAGCATCCGTACCAGGGATATAGAAATGATAAGCCCACGAATAAAGCCATGATTACGAGCATTGGCAAAATTCACCTCAAATGTGGTATCGTTATGGTCCCCCCCTTCTGTGGCCTTCATAAAGACGAAATGTAAAGGAGTAGCCGTCTCCTTATTCTGCAACAGCTTCTTCCAGTCAATCTTTCCCTGATAGTGAGAAATGTCAATACCATGAATATCATATCCGTCAGGGATGCAGACACCATATTCCTTTAAGCCATGGCAAGGTTTCCATCGATAAGCATAAGGGCGAATAAAGAAATAATAGAAAGCGACGGAGAAACAACCGACAATCATCACTGCCAGAATATTACGAAGCCAGGTAGGCATCACAGTTCGATGCTTCACCTGTTCCTTTTTTGAAGTACGGGAAGTCTTGGAAGAAGAAGTCGTTCCCTTTCTTTTAGTGGTGGAAACAGTTCTTTTCTTTGTACGGCAGACATCGGGTTGTTGCGTTGCGGCATTTACTTTAAACGATCAATGTTTTTAGAGATAGGCACGGATTACACACGGAATACAGGGTTATAAGAAATAACTAAAAACCGTATTAATCCGTGTAATCCGTGCCTGAAAGAACCCTTCATTGCAACTGTTGTATCAACAACTGCTCTGAAGTGTATTTATTTAGCTTGTTCCAATTGCAAAGTCTTAGTTGCCTGGTCGCAAACTTCTGTAGGACCGAAGTATTGGATCGGCCCCGGATATACATAATCCGTTTCAACAGCCCAACGGTCACGTTGTGCAGCGAATGCCTTGAAAGGAGCACCATCCAATTTCACTAATGCTTTCTGAATCACCGGTTTCATTTCACCGTGGCGGCGTTCCATATTCATCATCATGGTGATAGGCACACCACCTGCAATCCATTCGGCAGCAGGAGCAGTTGTATTGCGTACAGAAGACATATAACCGGTCTTACCGTCAGCAATCAGCATAGAAGCTGTGTATCCCAAAGAATAGCAGTAGTCAGCATCGTAGTTAGACGGAGCAGCGCAACGGCCTTCGTAACCGAAGAAGTGATGCTGAGCAGCAAACTTACCAACATACTTACCTTCTTCTTTCCATGCAGCCAATTTAGTAGCTACCATTTCGGACAACAGTTTTTCTGTTTCAATCAATGATACCTGAACGTTTCCGTGCGGGTCACGATCCAAAGTCAACTGACGTGCAACACCTTCCGGCAGACTAGCATAGATAGCAGAGTTTTCCGGAGAAAGTTTACGAATGATATAATCACGTTGATGAGACTTCTTGATTTGAGAGAACTCTTCTGCATTAGCAGCCAGGAAGTCGTTCAATTCAGCAATCAGACGTTTCATAGCCGGAATGAATTCGACCAATCCTTCCGGAATCAATACTGTACCGAAGTTATTTCCCTGTGCAGCACGATCAGCTACCACTTTAGCGATAAAAGTTACTACATCATCCAGAGACATATCTTTTTCTTCAACTTCTTCAGAAACGATACATACGTTAGGCTGTACCTGCAAAGCACATTCCAGTGCAATGTGAGAAGCCGACCGGCCCATGAGTTTGATGAAGTGCCAGTATTTGCGTGCCGAGTTGCAGTCACGTTGGATGTTACCGATTACTTCAGCATAAGTCTTACAAGCAGTATCGAAACCGAAAGACGTTTCAATCATATCATTCTTCAAGTCTCCATCGATAGTTTTCGGACATCCAATTACCTGAATACCGTATTTCTTGGCAGCATAGTATTCAGCCAATACACAAGCATTCGTGTTAGAGTCGTCCCCACCAATAATAACCAGTGCCTTGATGCCCAGTTGTTTGATGATTTCAAGTCCTTTTTCAAACTGGCTTTCAGCTTCCAACTTCGTACGACCGGAACCGATAATATCAAAACCGCCGGTGTTACGATACTCGTCGATGATGTCAGCAGTCAGCTCCATATATTTGTGATCTACCAGACCACCAGGACCCAGAATAAAACCATATAATTTGTTTTCCGGGTTCAATTTCTTGATACCATCGAACAAACCGGAGATTACATTGTGTCCGCCCGGAGCCTGACCACCGGAAAGAATTACACCTACATTCATAGCGGGAAGAGCAACAGCTTCACCAGCTTCGAATGTAATCAACGGCATTCCATACGTGTTCGGGAATAATGCTTTGATAGCTTCCTGATCGGCTACAGATTGAGTAGCAGCACCTGCTACAGCCTTAACAGCTCCTGATGCCAATGCTTTTCGGAAGTTTGGGCTGGTAAGCAGCCCTTGCGATTTGCAATGCACTTTTAGTCATTTTCTTTAATTTTTTATTTAAAGGTGTTAGTAAGTTTCTTCTTAAACTTGAAAAGCGTTGCAAATTTCGCATTTTTTCCGAATTATAAAAATTCTTCTTCTGTTGTTTTTAAGACAAAAGAAAGAAGAAAGAAAAATTAAGGCTATCTCCCGACGTAGGAGATAGCCTTTACGTTTCTTCAGCGAGCTAATTTATAATATAATTCTAGGGATTCTGCTCCCAGCCTCCGCCAAGAGCCTTATAAAGTTGAACCACCGCAATCAACTCATCACGAATAGCATTACTTAAGCCAATTTGTGCATCAAAGTATCCACGTTGGGCATCCAATACGTCCAGATAGTTGATGACTCCATTGATGTACTGTAATTGTGCCAGGTCCATGTAGCTCTTAGGCTGAACGTTCCAAATTAGCACGAAGTTCGTACACTTCCTTTAATCTTGTTGAAGTTGACAATCGCATTACGTGTTTCCTTTGAAAGCTTCAGTACGGATTTCTCATAACTATGTACTTCAGCCTCATAAGCAGCCTTTTTTCGCTTTCAATGCCGCACGGTTCTTTCCCCAACCAAAGATAGGAGTCAACAAAGCCCCTTCCATTACTGCATACGGAGATTTCAACAATTCTGACAATGAAGTACTCTCCGTACCAAAACCACCAGTCAGAGCAAGACGCGGGAACATATTCGTATAGGCCACTCCTACTTTTGCGTTGGCAGCAATCAATTTCTGCTCTGCCTGACGAATGTCGGGACGGCGTTCCAACAAAGTAGACGGCAACCCTACAGGAAGTGTTTCCGGAGAGATTAAACTCCTGAAGCAAACGGGAACGGGCTATCTTATTAGGATATTCACCCGCAAGATAAGCAATATCGTTTTCTTTCAGAGAGATTTTACGTTCCAGGTCAGGAACCAGAGTGGCCGTACGTGCCAACTCCACTTGTGCCTGTCGATAGGAAGTCTCGGAAGTCAATCCGCCGGCAAACCGGATACGTGCCAGGCGCACTCCTTCTTCACGGGCTTTCAATGTCTGTTTGACAATATCAAGCTCTGTATCCAAAGCTACCAGTTCATAGTAAGCCTGTGCCACTTCAGCCACAATCGTCATCTGCAATGCACGTTGTGCTTCAATAGATTGCAGATACTCGGCAATGCTGGCCGAACGCGCCCAACGCAGATTTCCCCAAAGATCGACTTCCCACGAAACGAGGAATTGTGCTTCAAAGGTATCCGATCTCTTGAAAGCATCTCCTCCATGATTCTCGAGTTCGCGTTCCCCTGTCACTTTTCCTTTAATATCCGGAAGCAATGCAGCCGTAGAAATTCGTTTCTGTGCAGCCATTTCTTTCACACGGGCAGCAGCTATCAACATATCTTTATTATGATCCAGCGCACGCTCTATCAGACTTCTCAATGTAGCATCTGTATAAATATCCCTTCCAGTCCTGGTCACCGAAGCTAACCGAATCCTGATCTTTAGCCAAGCTGTCGGGTAAATGAAGATCAGGACGGACATAGCTTTTTCCCTACCTTGCAGGAAGTCAGTACTCCTGCAAACAGTAGTATAGCAATATATAGTTTATTCAGTTTCATTATTTCTTATGTTTTAAGATTTTCGACTTTGTTTTATACACCATCACAAAGAAGAACGGCACAAGAATGATACCAAATACGATGGCAAATATCATTCCGAAGAATACGCCCGTACCAATCGCCTGTCGGCTAGCCGAACCCGGACCACTCGCCAGTACCATCGGAAGCATTCCCAATACAAACGCAAGGGAGGTCATCAGAATAGGACGAAAACGTAATTTTGCCGCATAAATGGCCGATTGCACCAAATCTTCACCTTTATCCACCTGCACCTTTGCGAACTCAACAATCAAAATTGCATTCTTGGCGGCAAGCCCGACAAGCATAACCAATCCGATCTGGAAATAGACATCATTCTCCAGTCCGCATACCCATACTCCCAGATAGGCTCCCAAAGCAGCCACAGGTAAAGAAAGCAACACAGCAATAGGCACTGTCCAACTTTCGTATTGTGCAGCAAGGAAGAGGAAAACGAACAAGAATACCAGTGCCATCACCATACCCGTCTGACCTCCGGCCTGTTTCTCCTGATAAGAAAGGCCGCTCCACTCCAGTCCGATATTATCGGGAAGATGATCACGGGCTATCTGTTCCATAATCTCCATCGCCTGTCCGGAACTGTATCCCTGCGCAGCTGCTCCACGAATAACGGCAGTAGTAAACATATTAAAACGTTTGATACTTCCCGGACCTGTGGTATATGATGCATTGCCTAAAGAAGTCAGCGGTACCATCGCACCATTAGACGCTTTTACAAAGAACAGATTAATATTATCTTTATGTTCACGGTAAGGAGCTTCCGCCTGGATATACACCTTATATATACGGTTGAACATGTTAAAATCGTTCACATAAACAGAACCGGTATAGGCTTTCATCGTAGAAAACACATCAGCCAAAGGCACACCCAACATCTTCACTTTGTCTCGATCCACATCAAAATAGAGTTGTGGGAATTTCCGACTGCAAAGAAGATGACAAGCCCGCCAACTCTTTTGCGTTTGGATGCGTAGTACATTAATGTATCGGCGGCATCTACCAAATTATCAAAAGTCGCTTCTCCACGAGCTTCCAACTGCATCTCAAAACCTCCCGAACTACCGAGCCCCGGAATAACCGGAGGAGTGGACAGATAGACTTTACATTCCGGATATTCCTCAAGATGTTTCTCTACCGTATCCATAATTTTTTCGATGCTGGTATTCTTCCGTTCTTCCCATGGTTTCAGAATCACTGTCAGTTCTGCACGTCCCTGGTTACTCCCGACACGAGGACTGCTTCCGGTTACATTCTGTATATACTCAATGTACGGGTTCTTTTCCAGATAAGCAATGGCACGCTCTGTCACGATACGGGTACGTTCCAGAGTAGCTCCTTCCGGCAGTTCAAGTTCAATCTTAAAGTATCCCTGGTCTTCTACCGGCAAGAAACTGGTCGGAATAATCCGGTGAATCAACAGAATAGCAATCAATACCATACCAAAAGCACTCAAAACCCGACGAGGATGTTTGATAGTACGGGTGACAGCAGCTACATACTTATTGCTACCGATACCCAGCCATTCATTAATCTTCCGGAAAACGATATTCTTTTTCTTCCCGCTATCCGGTTTCAGAATCAGCGAACACATCACGGGACTCAGTGTCAAAGCAACCACTGTAGAAATAAGTACGGACACCACGATAGTCACCGTAAACTGGCGATACAACTGTCCTGTAATCCCACTTAAAAAGCTAACCGGGACGAACACAGCCGCCAATACCAGCGAAGTGGCAATCAAAGCACTGGCAAGTCCGTTCATTGCTTTCTTGGTAGCTTCATAAGGACTTAGATGTTCCGTTTCCATTATATGTTCCACACCTTCCACCACCACAATCGCATCATCCACCACAATACCGATCGCAAGGATCAATCCGAGCAATGTCAGGATATTCAATGAGAAACCGAAAATCAACATGAATCCGAAAGTACCGATCAATGAAATAGGCACCGCCACTACCGGAATCAACGTTGCACGCCAGCTCTGCAAAGGATAAATAAACTACCAGAACCACCAATACCAACGCTTCGAACAATGTCTTATATACTTCGTGAATAGACTCGGAAATATAAGTCGTCATATCGAACGGAATCTCATAGCTCAATCCCTCCGGAAAGTTCTTACTAATCTCATCCATTGCCTCTTTTACCCTCTCGGCCACTTCCATCGCATTGGCACCCGGTAACATATAAATACCAAGCACGGCAGCATTTTCACCGTTGATACCACTCTCTGTATTATACGAAGAAGCTTCCAGCGATACACGTGCCACATCTTTCAATCGAATGATAGAACCATTCGCATTGGCACGTACTACGATATCTTCAAATTGCCCTACAGTGGAAAGACGTCCCTGTGTCGTGATAGGAATAGTAATATCCAATCCTTGTACAGGCTGTTGTCCCAGCACACCCGCTGCCGATTCCCGATTCTGATCTTTCAAGGCATTCTGCAAATCCTGCACAGTCAATCCGAAGTTAGCCAGCTTATCAGGCTCTGCCCATATCTGCATGGCGTAGTAACGGCTACCAATATTAGATACACGTCCTACCCCCGGAATACGGCGAATCACATCGAGCACATTGATCGTAGCAAAGTTGCTCAGGTAAATTTCGTCAAACTTAGGATCGGTAGAAGTCAAACAGAGTGTCATTAACTGACTGGGAGCTTGTTTTTCTACCGAAATACCATTCTGAATCACTTCCGCCGGCAAACGGGATTCTGCCAGTTTCACACGATTCTGAATCTCAACAGCTGCCAAATCCGGATCAGCAGATACATCAAAAGTAACTGTTGCCGAAAAACCTCCGGAGTTAGAACTATTTGATTCCGTATAAAGCATACCGGGCGTACCATTGATTTCCTGTTCAATCGGGGTAGCCACCGCCTGCGACACGGTAAGCGCACTCGCACCCGGATAAGACGCACTGATCTTTACCACCGGAGGCGTGATCTGCGGATATTGATCCACCGGAAGCATGGTCAGCCCGATGACTCCGACAATCACAATCACGATGGAAATGACAGCCGAAAATACCGGCCTGTCTATAAAAAAACGTAACTTTCATTGATTATTCTCCTTTTCGCGTTATCCTTCGTTCCGGTAACATTTTCTTTCGCCCCGTGCCACTTCATTTTTGTCGCAGTTATACTATCCTGGGCTTCTGCATCCGGTTGGCTCACCCGTACTTTCATACCCGGAGTCAACTTATGGAACCCTTCTACAACTACCATTTCTCCTTCTGCCAATCCTCTTTCTACCACCACATTATTCCCGACTTCCGGTCCTAATTCGATAAAACGTTTCTCTACTGCATTATCCCTGCGCATGGTATAAATATATGCTCCACCCTTTTCGATGGTAACGGCTTTCATTGGAACAACGAGTGCTCCTTCACGAACATCCAGCAACAATTTCACCTTTGTAAACTGTCCCGGCAACAATACTTGTTTGGGATTAGGCATTTCTGCACGTACGGAGAAAGTACCCGTCTGAGGATCTACCTGAGGTTCAGCAAAATCCACGTATCCTTTGAATGGATAGACTGTGTTATCTGCCAATGTTATGGTAATATTCGGTTGCCAGGAACGGGTAGAGTCCTGCTGACCGAAATTAATATTTCTTTCTTTACTTTTCAGATAATCGAGTGCCGTCATACTAAAATCGACCAACACCGTATCACTCTTCACAATAGTAGCAAGCAATGATTTTCCCCGGGTCCCACTAACGTACCCAAATCCACATTTCTTTCACTAATGTGTCCCCGACAAAGGCGAACGGACAATGGTGTAGCCCAGCTCCAATTCAGCCTGCGCCAAGTCCGCCTCACTCATCGCTACTGTCGCAACAGCGCTTTCATAAGCTGCTTCCGCATTATCCAGATCCAGCTGGCTAGCGGCATTTTGTTCGTACAACGGACGGATACGTTTCAAATCACGTTCAGCTTTCAAAGCCTGTGCTTCGTCCTTTTTCAACTGTGCTCTGGCCTTATCAGCTTTCGCACGATATTGGTCCTGATTGATCACAAACAAAACCTGATTCTTATTTACATAAGTGCCTTCGGCAAAAAGCATATTTTCCAGATAGCCTTCCACACGGGCACGTACTTCGACAAACTGTTGGGCACGAATTCGTCCCACATACTCCCCGTATATCTCTACATCATCTTTTACTACCGGTTCAACAATGACTGTCGGCATTTCCGGCGTAGCCTTCTGAGGTCGGGTCAGTATCCAATACACTCCCAACACAATTACCATACATACTACAGCAGCAATGGTTCTCTTTCTCCTCAGTTTCAACTCATGTTTCGAAAAGAATAATCTCATATCGAATCTTATTATTTAATTTAACTTATGTTTGTTCTATACTCTTTCTTGCAATTAGTATGCCAAAATTCATTACACCTATTATTTACTGGTATTCAGTCTATTATATTTTGTCTTAAGAAATGTAGAAATGTAGAATCCACCAGATAAAATGTAGAAATTATCCACATTTCCGACTTTTTGGAACATTTTTTTTTAATTCCCATTTCAACAACTAAACAAATTATGCTCTACATTTGTATTATATTAAACATCAACACTAGACCATGTCCTAATGAAAAAACAAATCTTTTCAACATTAGTTTTATCAATTGGCATCTTATTGCCTTTTTCTTTGTATTCTCAGGAGCAACGCAAAAAGGTCGGCGTAGTTCTGAGTGGCGGCGGTGCCAAAGGAGTGGCACACATCAAAGCACTGAAGTCATCGAGGAAGCAGGCATTCCGATTGATTATATAGTAGGCACTAGTATGGGATCTATAGTCGGTGGTCTTTACGCCATCGGTTATACTCCGGAACAATTGGATAGCATGGTACGAAAACAAGATTGGACATTCCTATTGAGTGACCGTATCAAAAAAGAAGTGCCATGTCATTAACAGATCGTGAGCGATCTGAAAAAATACATTGTCTCTATTCCTTTCACCAAAACTCCCAAAGATGCCGCTACCGGAGGAATCATGAAAGACAGAATCTGGCTAATCTATTTTCAGACCTTACCGTAGGGTATCATGACTCTATCGACTTTAATAAACTTCCCATTCCTTTTGCCTGTGTAGCAGCCAATGTAGTTAATGGAGACCAGATCGTATTCCATGATGGAGTACTCTCTACTGCCATGCGTGCCAGTATGGCCATCCCTGGTGTATTTACACCGGTACGCAAAGACAGTATGGTATTAGTAGACGGTGGAATTGTCAACAATTATCCGGCGGATGTAGCGAAAGCTATGGGAGCTGATGTTATCATCGGGGTAGACGTACAGAATGCTCTTAAAAAGCCGACAAGCTCAATAGTGTACCCGACATTCTGGGGCAGATTGTAGATATCACCTGTCCAGATCTAATCATGAAAAGAATGTAGACCTTACCGATACTTACATTCGTGTAAATGTAGATGGATATTCATCCGCCAGTTTTACTCCAGCCGCCATTGATACCCTGATGCGTAGAGGCGAAGAAGCAGCAAAAGCCCAATGGGGTTCATTGCTTGCTTTGAAAAAGAAAATAGGAATAGCCGATAATTATGTCCCAAACGACATGGTCCGTATTCTTCCCTCTCCAATGTACGTACGGTTTATGTGACGGACATCTCATTCTCCGGTGTAGAAGCTGGATGATAAAAAATGGTTGATGAAGAAATGTAATCTGAAAGAAAACAGCGATATTTCCACTCAACAAATAGAACAGGCCCTGTATCAGTTACGCGGTACTCAGTCTTATTCCAGTGCCAGTTATACGTTGAAAGAGACACCTGAAGGTTATCACCTCAACTTCCTGTTACAGGAAAAATATGAAAAAAGAATTAATCTGGGTATACGTTTCGATTCGGAAGAGATAGCCTCTTTATTAATCAATGGAACGGCAGACCTCAAAACTCATATTCCTTCCCGACTATCTCTTACCGGTCGGTTGGGTAAACGATATGCTGCCCGCATAGACTATACGCTGGAACCAATGCAACAGCGTAATTTCAACTTCTCGTATATGTTCCAATACAATGATATCAATATTTACGAGGAAGGCGACCGTGCCTATAATACAACTTACAAATATCATCTGGCCGAATTCGGCTTCTCTGATGTATGGTACAAGAATTTCCGTTTCGGACTCGGTCTTCGTTTTGAATATTACAAATACAAGGATTTCCTGTTCAAGAAACCTGAAATTTCCGACCTGAAAGTAGAATCCGAACACTTTCTAAGTTATTTTGCCCAAGTGCAATATAATACCTATGATAAAGGACGTTTCCCTTCTAAAGGAAGTGACTTCAGAGCCGCCTATTCACTCTATACGGATAATATGGCACAATACAACGAACACGCTCCATTTTCAGCACTGAATGCTTCGTGGGCAAGCGTCATTCCTGTAACCCGCCGTTTCTCTATCATTCCTTCCATTTATGGACGTATCCTGATCGGAAGAGATTTTCCCTACCCGCTGCAAAATGCCATTGGCGGTGACGTACCTGGTTTCTATATTCCACAGCAATTACCATTTGCCGGGGTTACCAATCTGGAATTGATGGATAACACCATTATGATTGCATCTATTAAGTTCAGACAACGCATGGGAGCCATTCATTATCTTACACTGACGGGTAACTACGGACTAACAGATAGTAATTTCTTCGATATATTGAAAGGCAAGCAATTATTCGGTATCAGTGCAGGCTATGGAATGGACAGTATCTTTCGGGCCATTGGAAATATCATTGGGATATTCCAATCAGACGGACAAAGGAAGTTGCTTTTAATTCACCCGTGAATTTAGGGTATTACTTCTAATGTAATACAGTATTTTCTTGAAAAGCAAAAAGAGGAGACCGCTTCACAGTGACCTCCTCCTTCTATACTCTACTCTATATGAACATGCCCCAAAGGGTTTATTGGAAAAGGAGCATATTCAAAAGGGTTTTATCTTAAAATGAATAATTAAAAACTTATTATACTGCCATCAACTTGACAAACGGTATCAAAGTCATATCAACGATCTTCACAGACAGTTGATATTAGGGGAAATGTGCATCAAAATAAAATCTGATGCATAAATAATTAGGTAAAGAAGTACCTCTGTACTTTTTTCTAATCGACTAAAGGCAGGGATTCAATGCTACAAATGAATCTAAGCCCCTTACTATAAAACATCTTAGATACTACCACCCTTACCACCGCTATGAGTAGGATTATAAGTAACCGTTTTATATTGATGGTCCGTACCGGTATAACGAGTTGCTGTAATCGAAACAGACTTTGCAGTACCCTTAAACTTTACATTAGCCGTCAACGTGGTAGTACGGACTTTTTTGCATAGCAAGTATAACTCATGGTAGTATATCCGTTTACATTTACAGTGTTATAAACACGTTCAGTTTCCGTAATGCCAGATACCGATCCCATTAATGAGAACATACGAGTTTTCATAAAAAGCAACCATTGCATTCACCGTTTTTGTATCTTCAGCACTAGCACCAGCTCTAATTGCGATTTAACTTCAGCAACAAGACCAGCATCATTCTTATCATAGTCCCAACCAGACTTTTTCCTTATATTTCAGTTCAATGCCAGTCACCGCTTTAGCATTCTCACTATTATCACGACTAGCTTGTCCTAGAATATTAGTTGTCACAGTTTCATTACTAATCTTGCTATATACTTTATTCTCTATAGCATAAGCAGAGAAGTGATCGACTTCGGCTGTATATGCAGTGACAGCTCCACTTTCTGTAGTAGAAGATATATTTTTAATTACATTTCCATTATTATCTTTTGCATCCCCCATTCTCCTGTATTTGGATTCTGATAAGTAAGTATCATATCAGCATCAGCGAATGTTATTCCAGGGATAGGATTAGGAATAGAAATCGTAACAGACTTCTTAAATTTCAAACCAGACGGTTCAAATTTAGCAGCAGCTAAAGGTATGCTTTTAGGTACATCTCTATTCACGTCCTCTGCCTTTACTTCAGTAGTTACTTCTTCAGGAGCAGGAACAAAGGTTGTCACACTAATGTTGACTTTACCATCTTCAACAATTCCTGCTTGTTGTTGAGATGCCTCAATTGCATCTTCCGGTATTGTCAGTTCGACTTTCACGAGCGGTTTATCCTCTACCACTTCTTCCGGAGCAACTTCTCCCGGCTTTTCAATTGCCTGATTCGATTCACTATTATCCTCTACTTTAGTTTCTCCTGTAGCCTCTATTGACACAGCAGTTCTCGGACTCTCCTTTGTCAAAGCCAGAGCTACCGTTACCACACTACGCTTCTCTGCATTATTTGCAATGACAACTGACGTTTTCTGTGAAAGATATCCATTAGAAGACGCTTCAATACTATAAGTACCTGTAGCACTTTCTGTAACAGAGAACTTACCATTCGAGTCGGTTGTGTAATTTTTACTACCCACTTTTACCTTTGCCCCATCCATTGCTGCTCCTCCGGAAGTCACCGTCCCCATAATGTAATACTCTACAACCGGTTTCGGAGTTTCAACAACTTCCCCTTCTGCCGGTTTCGGATCGTCATCATCATCGTGACAGGCTACTGTCGCAAAAGTTAACATACCCAAGGCTATCGCCATGGCACCCACATACATACCATTTTACACTTTTCATAATGTTCAAATTTGTTAAAAATACTTATTCAAATATCAATCATGTTTCAATTCTCACTCGTCCTAATTAAATAATAGCGAATATGATCCGGCTGCCAGAAGTGTGAATTCTCTGCCGACTTAGGTTCAACACTATAACTTTCGCCCAAAGAACGGTGGGCGTATTCATTCCCGCTACGCATATCATACTGAAAAGCAAAATATTCGGGAAGCATCACCCGTAGCAGATGTCGCCTGCGTTTCTTTCCCGGTAATGGAATAGAAAAGTTGAATCCTGCATTCGTTGCTCCATTTGTATACATACCATATATACCTACAATATATTCGCCGAAATAGCGTGAAAGAGTTCTGCGTACTCCATAATCTCCATAAATAAAGCGGGCCCCTTCTACTTTCACCAAGGTATTCACTTCCGGCACATAATATCCTACGCTAATCTGTCCATTGACTCTTTTCCACTTACTCATCTCCCACTTGCTGCCATAGAAATGGGAAGAACCGGTAATTCCTCCTCCACCTTCTACCGTCCACCTGCCGTTTGCTGAAAAATAGCCGATTCCTGCAGCAAGTCCCTGACGGTCATTAGAGAAATTACCGCCTGTCAGGTATCCTTTCCAATGATTAGCCAAACGAAAATCCTGACGTAAAGTCATGAATCCCAAGCGAACACAGTCCCACTTTCCATCTTCATTACTTACGATAGGCAAAGAAACCTGCATCCGTAGCGAAGCCCCCTTCCATAATTGCATTTCCAGAGCGGGTTGCAGATCAAGAGCCGCCTTATATAGTTTATAAGTTACATTATTGACTAACATCACGTTGGGATATATCACAAAATCTACCTTACCGAAAGAACTTTCTTTTCGTTTTACACCTTTCAGCTGACGCACAGCAGTTTCGGTAGAAGTAGTCATCCCCATCTTACGATATACCTCATCCAACGTGTATTCACCGGACTGACATTTTTGAATCAAATCTGCAGGGATAGTTATACATAATTGTGGTAGGGCATTATCTAATATAAGTAGCTGCAAAGTCGGTATTTCCGGTATAGCAACCAAATGGCGTATAGCAATACCGATTCCATTATAAATACCTCTATAGGCAGAGGTCTCAAAAAGCCGCAGTTATCGTGTGCCTTTTCTCCACAACTGAAATATTCTCCATTTCCAATTCTTTCAGTGTCTCACTCACACGAACTGGCTGTGCCTGTAACAAAGAAATACCACAGAGAAAAACAGCAGTCACACTAACAATCCTTTTCATCTTCTTTTTTTAATGTATTAATGTACATTCATACCGCAGACCAGCGGAAACACACGTAAATTCACGAGTAAACACATTGACGGACAAATGCTTCCAAAGCGCATGGCAGCCCCCATATTCCATCCATGCGTATCATATTCCACCATCAATTTCAATTCTTTGCAAAAAGAAGGCGTGTAACGGACACCTCCGAAAGGTCCTTTATTAAATACCCGGCAATCGCCTTGATGAATATACCATCCGGCTGTGACAGCCAATTGATCTCCTGAACGAAATCCGATAGTCTTTGTCAACACACCATAATAAGCTCCCCAATATGGAGTCTTCTTCTCAGTCAGAAGATCATCCCCCCCAATCACAACAGCCGGAAAATAACGGCTTTTCTTTTAACGGACGAATACGAATCGTATTGGAACGGTCTTGATTGTGATAACCTGTTCTGCCTGTGCCGGTTGTCATTTTGAGTAATGTCATCCGATAAGTAAATTCAATGAAAGAAAACAGTGTCATATCCACGAAATAATTCATTGTAGGAAAACTGAAAACCGATGGAGTAACCTGTTCTGGTAAGAAATTGACTCCTCCCATAAATGTACCGGTCTCTTGCATTTCAGCAGTAGGTATCATCAACTGTCCTGTTGTTCCCATGGAATATTGCGCATGAACCAGACCGGTCATCGGAATGAGTATCAGAAATAGAATACTACCTTTTAATGAAATAAATGGCTTATTCCTAAAAAGCAGCTTTAGTTTGTTCCATCTTTATTTTGTATGTTATACTTTTAAATAGAGACATTCTCAAAGTTTTGATTAATCTACTATTTTTACCTTATATAATTCTGTTACTTCTTAGGTAACAGTAAACACACAATCGAGACCAACCGGAATGAGAACAGAGAAAAAAACATCGACAATTACAGTGAGAGAAGAGCTTTTGCCTTTAGCGAAGGGGAAAAATCTTTTTAAAACAGGACATATAAAATCATTGGGCATGAAGATATAATTATTTCATGTTCGGATTTTTTTTTGCCGTATGCATCAGATAAAACGAAAAAAAAATGGGAGAATATTTGTTTGCTATTTATATTTTTGTCTATCTTTGCGTCATATTCAATTCCGTTACCTAAGAAGTAACAGATACATTTAAATGCTGATTATTAAAGTTTTGTCTATATATTACCTGCCTGCATTGCAATCTCTAACGTAAGATAAATTCATTCTATTTACTTCTGTACGTTCTCTTAATGCAAAGCCTTTCAGATAGATTTGTGTTGTTTTTATAGATTTGTGGCCTAATGATTCACTTATCATTTCAATAGGAACTCCGCGATATTTGGCAGTAGTGGCCCAAGAATGTCGGAAAGTATATGAAGTGACAGGCGAATTTAAGCGCAACGCTCTCTTGCCAAATCCTTCAAACAATTATTAAACCTACGAAGAGCAGACTGATATTCCTTATATATATGCTTTTTCATCTTTTTTTCGCTTCTTATCACTATGTAAAATATCGAATAAATAGTCGGGACAATCAGGAAGAGCAGGTTTATTGCTTCGAAGCTGATTCATCATCTCCTTTGCACTTTCGAGAATTTCCAGGCTCATTGGTGTTTTAGTCTTGATACGATTATATTGAAGCACATTCCGGTCTAAAGCCGACTTCTCTAAATGCGCCAAATCTGCGAATGACATTCCACAAAAACTGAAACATTAAAGCGGCAATCGTCTGCGTACGACGCAAACGTTCGGATTTCGGGTCCTCATATAGAAGTTTGTGTAACTCGGTCACAGGCAATGCTTTCTTTTGCCGGATATCCACGCCTGTATAAACATCATGAAACAACCGGGGAACATAAGGGGCACTTCCCGCTTCTACTCCCCGATTGTAGATACTACGAAGCATACGCATATAAGTAGAAATCGTATTGAGCTTTAATCCGGACTCGTAAAGATGCTGTCCATAGCAACGTAAACATTCCCGCGTGACTTGCCTGAACGATATGTTCAATGTTCCACAAAACTTACTAAAAGAAAAAAAGAGCATTCTTATAAACATGAGCGGTAGAATATCGCCCTTCTTTCCGCAAACGCTCAATGTACGCTCCGCACATTGGCTAAATCCATTTTTATTCATCTTTTGCATCACTAGTTATTTTAGATTATACAATAATAAGAGAAAGAACAAAAGTAAGCTACTTTATGATTTCAACCAATATAAAAAAAAGTAAAGAAAACCTTCACTCACGTGGAAGTTATTCTTTTACTTTCCTATAACTTAATGAACAAACTTAATAATCAACCTTTGACTTAAATATCTTAAGTACGTATCACAAACATAAAATTATCCTTTCTTAAAGTTTGAAAGGCATCATCTTTAAATATACCCGATAATCCTTTATCATTCCCGTCTTGCCGGCTTCCGCTCTTGGCAAATAAGAAAATCCCGTCACTACCTTATCCTCACCAAGATTAATCACAATCTGATGTGGAAATTTATGTTTAGCAGCTGAAGAATAACTAGTATGCCAGAAAGTAGACTCCTGTAAGTCAAACACGTTCGTTGCAATATTATTTGCCTCTTCAGTTTCTTCACTATCTGCATAAATAACCTTCCAATGCTGGCGTGACAATGGTTTACCATCGGCTCCTAACAATTCCAACTCTGCAATAGCTGCAAAATCTTTTCCATCATGAGCATTCAATGCTTCGAGACAGAAGAAACGAGTTTCCACTTCCTTTCCGAATTTCACATGCTGCCAACCGTTACCGGATTTGAAAGTACCTACATAAACAGGTTCTTCCCCTGTTAAATCCAAATTTTCACCGACCTTACGATGTGCATAGGCAGCACCGTGTACACGCAGGTTATCAAGAATAGGTTGTTGCAATCCTTCCATCTGTGGTTGTACAGGACCAGCCATATCCAATATAATCACTTCGTTCTCCCCTTTTTTCAACCAGCATCCCGGCACATATAAGGTTTGTTGTGGCCCGATTTCCCAGTAACGTCCAATAGCATAACCATTCACCCAAACCATGCCTTTACTCCAGTTAGTCATATTCAAGAAAGTATCACCTGTTTTGTCCAACATAAAGGTCCCTCGATAGTAGGCAGGATATTTTAGGGGGATTATCCTGCTTCATAAATTCCTTATTTTGCGCAAAAGCATAATCAACCGGGATATTATAAACTTTCCAGTTCTTTAATGAAGTAATAACACCGTTATTCGACTGGATTTCAACTTTTTCAGTAATACCCTTCCAATCATAAATGCCTTTACCAAAATTCATACGTCCCATTGCTTCTACCAAAATATCCAGCTGGGCCCCTTCTTTCATTGGAGGAAGAATAACCGTACCTTCACCTTTTAAACGACTTAACGTAGCTAATTTCTTACCATCCAAGAAAACCTGTGCCCAGTCATGAGCCTCTGTGATTGTCAACGTCTGTTCTTCTTTAGATGCCGGTAGTGTGGTCCGGTACAGAATACTTCCCCATCCCTGATCGAACGCCTCCATTGACTGAATATTTTCGCTAATCTTCGGCTCCGGCAAATTATCAAACAGTATCGCCACTTCATTCAATTTAAATGAAGGAATGGCAATAGTCGGAATAGAATCCGGAATTTCTGACAATGATTCACCTTCCGGCAAGTAGTTACTTAGCAAATTACGTACTTCAAAATATTTGGGAGTGACTTTTCCTGATTCATTGATGGGTGCATCATAATCATAAGACGTACACGTCGGAGAGAAATTAGGGAAATTTGCTCCTCCCCAATGCCCGAAACTAGTACCTCCATGGGTCATATACAAACTAAATGAAATATTTCGGTCAAGCATTTCTTTCATTCCTTTTACCAAATCCTCCGCACTGCGTGTCTCATGCTTCGCTCCCCAATGGTCAAACCATCCGGACCAAAAACTCACTACACATCAACGGTATATCGGGACGAAGTTCCTGCAAACGCTTAAATTGATCGTCAATATTGGCTCCTGTCCCGAAATTTACTGTCCAAAGCAAATCATCCAATGCATTGTTCATAAAGTTAGAGTTCCAGTCGCATTGGAATAAAGGAACTCCTGTGAAACCTGCCTGTTTTAC
>VOFC01003369.1_pt1 | contig 29471 bp, 52 predicted proteins | sample 5384161 | NCBI WGS metagenome assembly VOFC01 (sample SAMN12384722, study PRJNA508395) | human gut metagenome | isolation source: healthy gut B | host: Homo sapiens | reverse complement strand
TGCCCAGAATGAGATGGTCCGCTTGGAGGAACTGAACAAAGCAAAAGAAGAAGTCGCAAAGACCGCCGGTGAACAGAGGCCGGTAACCCAGAGAAGCTTCAGAGCAGTTTAATATGGAAGAGAAAAGAACGAGCGCCCTGCTGATCGTGATGGTCAGTGGGGCGCCTTTTTTCAACGAAGTTCATTTTTCAATAATTATCGATAAATCTATTGAAAGAACCCACCACAGCCACACCGGCGAACATGAGCATCATCATGATTGCTGCTGCGGTCACGAGCATCATCACGACCACGATCACGAACATGAGCATTGCCACGACCACGCTCATGACCATCATCACGATGATGACCATGAGCACGAACACGAACACCATCACAACCATGAACATACCCACGAGCACAGCCATGACAACGGTCACGAGCACGGCGGCGAGGAGTCGAAAGACCTGAAGCCGATTCTGGTCGGTGCGGTTCTGTTTGTGGTGGGTCTGGTGCTGGACCATTTCGGACTGAAATGGCCGACGCTGGGTGTGGACGAGAACTTCCTGATGGCCCTTGCCTCCATCGGCGCGTTCTTCACCGGCAGCTTTACCGAGGCCGTGGGCGTCATGCTGTTCTACCGCGTCGGCGAATATTTTTGAAGACAGAGCCGTCGCCCGCAGCCGCAGCCAGATTATGGAAGCCGTTGACCTGCGCCCCGAGGTGGTGCAGCTGGTGGACGGCGAGACGGTGCGGGAAATTCCCGCAGGAGAAGCGAACATCGGCGACATCGTGCTGGTTCGTCCCGGCGACCGTATCCCGCTGGACGGCATCGTGGTCAGCGGCAGCAGCCCGCATTGACACTGCCCCATCACCGGCGAGCCAGTGCCGGTTTCCGTAGCCGAGGGAGACAGTGTGGTCTCCGGCTGCGTCAACACCACAGGTCAGCTCACCGTCCGGGTGGAAAAGTCCCTGTCGAATCCATGGTCACCCGCATTCTGGACAGCGTGGAAAACGCCGCTGCCAGCAAGCCCAAGATCGACCGCTTCATCACCCGTTTTGCACGGGTCTACACCCCATCGTAGTAGGCGCCGCCGTGCTGACGGCGATCATTCCCTCCCTCGTCACCGGCGACTGGGGCAAATGGGTCTACACCGCTCTGACCTTCCTGGTCATGAGCTGCCCTGCGCTCTGGTTCTCAGCGTACCGCTGGCCTTCTTCGCCGGTATCGGCGCGGGCAGCAAGCGGGGCATCCTGTTTAAGGGCGGCCAGTCCATGGAGGCCATGAGCAAGATCAAGGCCGTCATCATGGATAAGACCGGCACCATCACCAAGGGCGACTTTACCGTGCAGAAGATCGTAGGCGGCGACGAGCTGCTGGAACTCTGTGCCGACTGCGAGCAGCAGTCCACCCACCCCATCGCCGAGAGTATCGTCGCGGCGGCCAAGGCGCGGAATATGGAACTGCGCCGTCCCGAGGAGACTGGAAGAACTGGCCGGCCGGGGCATCCGGGCAAAGCTGGACGGCAAGGAAATTCTCTGCGGCAACGAGCGGCTGCTGACGGAGAAGGGCGTGTCCTTCCCCAAGTCCAGGGAATACGGTACCAAGGTGCTGGTGGCGGTGGACGGCGTTTATCAGGGCTACCTGCTCATCGCCGACACCATCAAGCCCGGCGCGGAGAACGCCGTCCGTGCCCCTGCGGGACAGCGGCATCGAGACGGTGATGCTTACCGGTGACGCCGAGGAATCGGCCAAGGCCGTTGCCGGAGCCGTAGGGTATCCGGGAAGTCCACGCGGGACTGCTGCCCCAGCAGAAGCTTGCGCGGCTGCAATCCATCAGGGAGACCAAGGGCGCGGCCATGTTCGTCGGCGACGGCATCAACGACGCCCCCGTGCTGGCCGGTGCGGACGTAGGCGCGGCCATGGGCAGCAGCGGCGCGGACGCGGCCATCGAGGCGGCGGACGTGGTGTTCATGACCTCCGACGTGGCGGCGGTGCCGCAGGCGCTCCGCATTTCAGACAGACCGCCCGGATTGCGTGGCAGAATGTGGTGTTCGCTCTGGCGGTGAAACTGGCGGTCATGATCCTCGGCCTGTGCGGCTATGCCTCCATGTGGCTGGCGGTGATCGCCGATTCCGGCGTGGCGCTGCTGTGCGTCCTGAATTCCATTCGCATCTTATATAAGAAGTAAGATCCGCTATAAGGTGTAACATCCGCGGCGCCGTCACCCAAAAAGTGGCGGCGCCGCCTGCAAATCGGTAAAAACGGCCGCAAATCCGGGATAGCCGAAATAATCACCAAAACAGCGCACCGAAAATTGTTGAATATGCAGAACTTTCAAAAAGCAAAAAATTTCAGTTGCACTTTTGGATAAAGTGCACTATGATGTTGACATGGAAACGTTGGAATCGTTTCCAAACCACCATCCGGCTCTGCCGGAACGAAAATAGGAGGAAACACAAATGAAAAAAGCTGATTGCATTGCTGCTGGCAGTTGTCATGGTAATGGGTCTGGCCGCCTGCGGCTCCAAGACCACTACCGAGACCAAGGCTCCCACCGAAGCCAAGGTTGACACTCCCGCCACCGAGGCCAAGACCGACGCGCCCGCCGCTGCCGGTTCCGTCTACTACCTGGAACTTCCAAGCCCGAGTTCGACCAGGCTCTGCAGGGCCTGGCCGCCAGCTACACCGAGAAGACCGGCGTGCCTGTCAAGGTCGTAACCGCTGCTTCCGGCGACTACTCCAACACCCTGAACGCTCAGATGGGCAAGGACGGCGCTCCCACCATCTTCAACATCGGCAACATGTCCGGCCTGACGGACTGGGATGAGTACGCACTGGATCTGACCGGAACGGCTCTCGCCGGCGAGCTGACCACCAACGACTTCAACCTCTACAACGAGGCCGGTGAGCTGAAGGCCATCGGCAACTGCTACGAAACCTTCGGCATCATCGTCAACACCAAGCTCCTGGCCGATGCCGGCCACTCCCTCGATGAGATCAAGGACTTTGCCTCCCTGAAGGCTGTCGCTGACGACATCCACGCCCGCGCCGCTGAGTTGGGCTTCGATGCCTTCTCCTCCGCCGGCCTGGACGGCTCCTCTTCCCTGGCGCTTCTCCGGTCACCTGGCCAACATGCCTCTACTATGAGTTCCGTGACGACGGCGTGACCGAGCAGCCCGCCGAGATCAAGGGCACCTACCTGGACAACTTCCGCAACATCTGGGATCTGTACATCACCGATTCCGCCTGACCCCACCGCTCTGTCCACCGCCACCGGCGACAGTCAGGCTGAGTTCGGCGAAGGCAAGGCTGTCTTCTACCAGAACGGCGCTTGGGAGTACGCGGCCTGACCGCCGATAAGTTCAACCTGAACCCCGACGAGATCGCCATGATCCCCATCTACTGCGGCGTGGACGGTGAAGAGAACGCCGCCCTCTGCTCCGGCACCGAGAACTGCTGGGCAATCAACAGCCAGGCCAAGGAAGAGGGACATCCAGGCTTCTCTGGACTTCCTGTATTGGCTGGTCACCGATCCCGACGCATCCGCTGTCCTGGTCGAGCAGCTGGGCGCTGTTCCCTTCAAGAGCTGCCCCGCTTCCGCCAACAAGTTCATCGTTGACGGCAACGCGCTGCTGGCTGACGGCAAGTACGCTGTGACCTGGGTGTTCAACTACACCCCCAACGTGGACTCCTGGAGAGCTACCGTTGTCACCGCTCTGGCCGCTTACTCCGCTGATCCCACCGACGCCAACTGGGAAGCTGTTAAGACCGCTTTCGTTGACGGCTGGGCCATCGAGTACAAGACTGTGAACGGCTGATCGGCACACCACAACTGAAACCCAGAGGGGCGGGCGGTAAGCCCGCCCCTTTGAATGTCCCGGCCTGCACAGGGTGGGGAGGGTACGTCGGCTTTTGGGCGGATGCAGCCTCCTGTCCTGCGCGGCAGCACCGGAACGCAGTTCCGTTCTGACACGGTTATTTTGGTAAGCAGCCAAATATAATAAAAATACAATACAGGAAAGCGAGGGAATCTCATTGAGCAAAAAAAATGACGGCGCCGGGCTGAACAGCCGACTGATCCGCCGTCCCATTCAGCGGTGGGCGCCGCTGTTCATCCTCCCCGTGTTCGCTGCCTTCTGCATCGGCTTCGTCTGGCCGTTTTTGCAGGGCATCTACCTGTCCTTCTGCACCTTCAATATTCCAAAGGATGCCAAATGGGTCGGCCTGACGAATTATTCCAAAATCTGGACGGACGTCAGCTTCTGGAACGCCTTCAAGAACACCGCATTTTTTGCCGTGGTCTCCATTCTCCTGATCAATGTGCTGGCGTTCTTCATCGCCTATGCCTGACGCAGAAGATGCGCGGCGCGAATCTGTTCCGCACGGTGTTCTTCATGCCGAACCTGATCGGCGGTGTGGTGCTGGGCTACATATGGAGCATGATTTTTGACGGCATTCTGCGGAACTATTCCACCTACCTCACCGCCAACGGCACCTACGGCTTCTGGGGTCTTGTGATTCTCGTGGCCTGGCAGCAGATCGGCTATATGATGATCATCTACATTGCCGGACTTCAGGCAGTTCCCGGAGACATGCTGGAGGCCGCCGAAATTGACGGCGCCAGCGGCAGCCAGACGCTGTTCAGGGTCATCATCCCCAACGTGATGCCCTCCATCACCACCTGCACCTTCCTGACTCTGACCAACTCCTTCAAGCTGTTCGACCAGAACCTGGCGCTGACCGGCGGCCTGCCCAGCATTATTCAGAACGGCGCGAAGTTCAACCAGACAGAGCTGCTGGCGCTGAACATTTACTCCACCTACAACATCAATAAGAATTGGCACGGCGTTGCCCAGGCAAAGGCTGTTATCTTCTTTATTCTGGTGGCCGTTCTGGCCATTGCCCAGCAGACCGCGACCCGCCGCAAGGAGGTGCAGCAGTGATGCGTAAAGACAGAATGAAAACCAAAGAGTATTCCACCGGCAGCACGGTGCTGACCGTTGCCTTCGTGCTGATCTGCCTTGTGTGGATCATGCCCATTTACGAGGTTGTCGTCAACTCCCTGAAGTCCAACAATGCCATCAATCTGGACGTGTTTGCCCTGCCCAATTCGGAGAGCTTCGTGGGCTTTGCCAACTATGTCAAGGGTATGACCTTCGGCAATTACCCTTCCTCAAGTCCGTGGGCTACAGCCTGTTCATCAGCGTGGTTTCCACGGCGCTGATCCTGCTGTGCTGCTCCATGGCGGCGTGGTACATTGCCCGGGTGCGGAGCGGCTTTGCCAAGTTCTTCTACTATCTGTGCCTGTTCTCCATGATCGTCCCCTTCCAGATGGTCATGTTCACCCTGACCTCCACTGCCGACTCCCTGAAGCTGAACACCCCCTGGACGATTCCGTGATCTATCTGGGCTTCGGCGCGGGTCTTGCCATCTTCATGTTCGTGGGCTTCGTCAAAGCCTGCCTCTGGAAATCGAGGAAGCGGCGTCTATTGACGGCTGCGGTCCCGTGCGCACCTACTTCAACGTGGTGCTGCCCATGCTGAAGCCTACCCTCATTTCCGTGGGTATTCTGGAACTGATGTGGGTCTGGAACGACTATCTCCTGCCGTATCTGGTTCTGGACATCACCAAGTACCGCACCATCCCCATCCATGTTTAGTACCTGAAGGGTAGCTATGGCACCGTGGATCTGGGCGCGACCATGGCGGTCATCATGATGGCCATTCTGCCCATCATCATTGTCTACCTGTTCTGCCAGAAGTACATCATCAAGGGCGTGGCTGCCGGCGCGGTGAAGGGCTAAGTTCCCGTAACTGATTTTTTACCCACCGGCTGTGTAAACAGCCGGTGGGCATTTCAAAAAAAAGCTCTGAATAAACCGGCGAGAGCTGACAGCGAGAGATCCTTCACCAGATGAAGGTTTCAAAAGTGGAGGAATACTGTATGTATTTCCCACTTTTGAAACCGAACAGCTGGGGGAAAAGATCCGCTGCTCAGCCGAAGACGGTTTGTTCAGAGATTCCACCAAAAAGAAAGGGGGCGGCGGATGCCATGACAATCAAAGATCTGGCTGCAAAGACCGGCTATGCCGTCGGCACCGTTTCCCGGGCGCTGAACAATCATCCCAACGTCAGCGAGCGGGCAAGGCAGGAAATCCTGGAGGCCGCCGCCGAAAGCGGCTTTCAGCTGAACGTCAACGCCAAGCAGCTCAAGCAGCACCACTCCACCACCATTCTGGTGGTGGTCAAAAGGGTATCGGCAACGAGCTGTTCGGGGAGATGGTGGAGTCCATCCAGACCCTGATCGCCCAGACCCACTACCAGCTGGTGGTGGACTACATGGACGAGGACGAAAACGAAGTGCGCCGAGCCGCGCAGCTGTGCCGGGAAAAAGAAGCCTCTGGGCATCCTGTTCCTCGGCGGCAACAACGAGAATTTCATCCGGGATTTCGGGGGCATTGACGTTCCCTGTGTCGTGGTCACCAACGACGCCTCCATGCTGTCCTTTGACAACCTGTCCAGCGTCTCCACCGACGACCGGGAGGCCGCGTGCAGCGCCATGGATACGTTGATTCGGCTGGGACATAGCCGTATCGCCATCATCGGCGGCGACCGGGCCATTTCCGACACCAGCCGTCTGCGCTACGAGGGCTGTATGCAGTCCTTCACTGCCCACGGCATCCCCTTTGACCCCAAGCGGGACTATCAGGGCGTGCGCTATTCCTATCAGGCGGGGTATCAGGCGACCAAGGCGCTGCTGGATAAGGGCTGCCGGTTCACCGCGATTTTCGCCACCGCCGACGTGATGGCCATCGGCGCCATCCGCGCCTTGCAGGACAACGGCCTGCAGGTGCCGGAGGACGTGTCGGTCATGGGCGTGGACGGCCTGCCGCTGAGCAGCTTCCTGGTGCCGAGACTGGCCACCGTCCGTCAGACCGTTTCCCTGCTGGCAAAGCGCAGCGTGGAAATTCTGCTGGGGAATATCGAGCGGAACGCGCCCGCCTGTCACGAGACGGTACCCTTTGAGATCCTCCCGGGAGAGCATCCGGGAAATTTCACACTGATAATCCATTAAAATGCTCAATTCCTGAATTGAGCATTTTAATGAACGATCACATATCACAGATGCTGTTTTCGATAAGAACGTAAAAGCGGTATCAATTAAGGAGACCATTGCAATGCGCGAAAGCGGGAATTTTGATGCATATTACCTCCCTGCCGACCCCTTACGGCATCGGCACCATGGGGAAGGACGCCTATGCCTTTGTGGACTTTCTGGTCAGGGCCGGACAGCGGTACTGGCAGATCTTGCCCCTGACTCCCACCGGTTACGGCGATTCCCCTATCGGTCTCTGGGCGCCTGCGCGGGCAACCATTATCTCATCGATCTGGACAGGCTGGCAGACGAGGACTGCTGAAAAAGAGGAAATCCAGGACATTCCATGGGGGCAGCAATCCGGCGCGGGTGGATTTTTGGAGCCATGTACGCTCATCGGATGAACGTGCTGCGGCTGGCGTTTCAGCGGTTTGCACCGGATGAAGACTATGAGACTTTCGTGGAACAGAACCGGAGCTGGCTGGAAGACTATGCTCTGTTCACGGCGTTGAAGGACACCCTGGGCGGCAAGCCACTGGCTGGACTGGCCGGAAGCCCTGCGTCTGCGAAAGGCTGACGCGCTGGCGGAAAAGCGCCGGGAGCTGTCCGATGAGATCCGGCTGCAATACTTTGTTCAGTACGAATTTGACAGGCAGTGGAAGGCGCTGCGCAGCTACGCCAATGCCAAGGGCGTCCGCATTATCGGCGACGTTCCCATTTACGTGCCGCTGGATTCGGCGGACGTGTGGGCAAATCCGGAACTCTTCCAGCTGGACGAAAGCCGCCATCCGGAACAGGTGGCGGGCTGCCCCCGATTCCTTCACCGCAGACGGTCAGCTCTGGGGCAACCCAATTTTACGACTGGAAAAAGATGGCGCAGACTCACTATTTCTGGTGGATTCAGCGCCTGACGGCCGCCGGAAAGCTGTACGACGTTATCCGTCTGGACCATTTCCGCGGCTTTGAAAGCTACTGGTCGGTGCCCGCAGGAGATACCACCGCGCGGAACGGCAAGTGGGTGAAAGGCCCCGGAATGGACTTCATCCGCACCATTCAGCAGGCTCTGCCCAATCTGGAATTCATTGCCGAAGATCTGGGCTTTATCACCCCTGAGGTGCGGAAGTTGCAGCAGGACTCTGGCTATCCCGGCATGAAGGTTCTGGAATTTGCCTTCGACTCCCGGGAGGAAAGCGACTACATGCCCCACCTGTACCCCGTGGACTCCGTGTGCTACACCGGCACCCACGACAACGTGACCCTGAAGCAGTGGTTTGACGAAGCCGCGCCGGAGGATGTGGCCTGCGCGAAAACCTATCTCGGACTGAACCGGGAGGAAGGCTATATCCGGGGCATGATTCGCGGCTGCATGGGTTCCGTGTCCCGGCTGTGCGTGGTGCAGATGCAGGACTATCTGGAACTGGGCAAGGAAGCTCGGATGAACTTTCCCGGTACGCTGTCCACGCCAACTGGACGTGGCGCGCGGAAAAGGGCTTCGACTCCGACGCTCTGGCCGCGAGAATTTACGCTGCCAAAAGCTGTACGGACGCGTGGGGAAATAACGGATTTCCCCTGCGGAACAAGGAAAAACTGCTCTGAACCATAATGTAGCGAAATTTCACCGGGAACCAGGATTTTGTCCGGGTTTCCGGTTGATTTTTTGGAAACGTTTTTTCCTGCATCGGCGGGGATTTTTCCGAAAAAACGGCACAAATTATGCAAAGTTTCTGCATTATTCACAAAATTCTGCCCCAATGTCCATTTTTTATGTGAATACTATAAAAAGTTGAAAAATTAACATTTTTTTCCGATTGATTTTACCGCCCGTTTGACTTACAATAGAAGACGAACGGATTTTGAGAAAACAGTCCGACGCGACTGCCACCGGGGTGATGTGCATGCTGAATATTGTTCTGGTGGAACCGGAGATACCGCAGAACTGCGGCAATATCGCCCGCACCTGCGCCGCAACAGGCTGCCGTCTGCACCTGATACGGCCGCTGGGCTTTGACATCTCCGAAAAGGCCGTCCGCCGTGCGGGTCTGGATTACTGGCACATGGTGGAGGTTCGGGACTACGAAAATCTGGAGGACTTCTTCGCGAAGAATCAGGTGGAGGAAATGTGGTGCCTGTCCACGAAAGCGCCGAGGAGCTATACCGAGGCTGCCTTTTCACGACGGCTGCTACCTGTTTTTCGGGAAGGAGACTAAGGGACTTCCGGAGGACTTCCTTCGGGCGCACTACGACGCGTGTGTTCGCATTCCCCATGCGTCCGGATGCCCGGAGCCTGAATCTGAGCAATGCGGTTGCCGTCACCGTCTACGAGGCACTGCGTCAGCTGTCGTTTCCCAATTTGCGCGACTTTGGTAAAATGCGGGAGTGACCTCCGAGAATATGGAGGAGTTATCATGAACTACAATAAAAAAGTCCATCGAGGACATTGACGTTGCCGGCAAGCGCGTCCTGTGCCGCTGCGACTTCAATGTTCCCACCAAGAACGGCGTCATCACCTCCGACAAGCGGATTGTTGCCGCCATGCCCACCATCAAGTACCTGGTTGACCACAACGCCAAGGTCATCCTCTGCTCCCACATGGGCAAAGCCCAAGGGCGAGTACAAGCCCGAGCTGAGCCTGAAGATAGTGGCGAAGCGCATCAGCGAGCTGCTGGGCAAGGAAGTCATCATGGCCGCCGATGTGGCCGGCGAGGACGCCAAGGCCAAGGCCGCCGCGCTGAAGAACGGCGACGTGATGCTGTTGGAGAACACCCGCTTTGAAAAGGGCGAGACCAAGAACGATCCCGAGCTGAGCAAGGCTCTGGCCTCTCTGGCGGACGTGTTCGTCAACGACGCTTTCGGCACTGCCCACCGCGCCCATTCTTCCACCGCCGGTGTGGCCGATTACCTGCCCGCCGTGTGCGGCTTCCTGGTGCAGAAGGAAGTTTCCATCATGGGCAAGGCCCTGGCAGACCCGGAGCGTCCCTTCGTGGCCATTCTGGGCGGCGCAAAGGTGGCCGACAAGCTGAACGTCATCAACAACCTGCTGGAGAAGGTGGATACCCTCATCATCGGCGGCGGCATGGCCTATACCTTCCTGGCTGCCAAGGGCTTACAGCGTTGGCACTTCCCTGCTGGACGCGAGAAAGATTGATTACTGCAAGGACATGATGGCCAAGGCGGAGGCGAAGGGCGTCAAGCTGCTCCTGCCTGTGGACGTGGTCGTTGCCGATTCCTTCCCCGACCCCATCGACGGCCCCATCGACGTTACCACCGTTGACGCCGCTGCCATCCCCGCCGACAAGATGGGCCTGGACATCGGTGAGAAGACCTAGCGCCCTGTTCGTCCGCTGTGTGAAGGACGCCAAGACCGTGGTTTGGAACGGACCCATGGGCGTGTTTGAGAATCCCACCCTGGCCAAGGGCACCATCGCCGTGGCCCAGGCACTGGCCGATTCCTCTGCCGTGACCATCGTCGGCGGCGGCGACAGCGCTGCTGCCTGCGAGCAGCTGGGCTTTGCCGACAAGATCACCCACATTTCCACCGGCGGCGGCGCTTCCCTGGAGTTCCTGGAGGGCAAGGAGCTGCCTGGCGTCGCCTGCCTGGAAGATAAGTTTTCGAATCCGGGAATCGAGTTTCTATTAACATCCCTGCGATCAATAAAAGGAGAAATGGAATCATGAACAGAAAGTACCGCAAGACCGTCATTGCTGGCAACTGGAAGATGAACAAGACCCCTCCGAGACCAAGAAGTTTATGACCCACTGAAGGCCATTCTGCCTCAAGGGCCGCTGGTGCGACGTGGCTCTGTGCGTTCCCGCCGTGTGCATTCCCGCTGCTGTCCGTGCCATGCGGGAGACCCGGGTAGGCATCGGCGCCGAGAACTGCAACGCCAACGCCTCCGGCGCTTACACCGGTGAGATCGCCACCAATATGCTGGTGGATGCCGGCTGCAAGTACGTCATCATCGGCCACTCCGAGCGCCGTGCCATGGGCGAAACCGACGCCGATGTCAACGCCAAGGTTCTGGCTGCCCTGGAAGCCGGCCTGACCCCCATTATGTGCTGCGGCGAGAGCCTTGAGCAGCGCCAGAGCCGGCATCACCACCGAGTGGATCACCATGCAGATCAAAGCTGGGCTGGCTGGCGTTCCCGAGGACAAGATCCGCAAGGTCATCATCGCCTACGAGCCCATCTGGGCCATCGGCACCGGCCTGACCGCCACTCCCGATCAGGCGGAAGAGGTCTGCGAGAACATCCGTACCGTGGTGCGCAAGCTGTACTCCTCCAAGAACGCCCGTGCGATCTCCATCCTGTACGGCGGCTCCATGAACGACAAGAACGCCTTCGAGCTGCTGGCACAGCCCGACATCGACGGCGGTCTGATCGGCGGCGCGTCTCTGGTTCCCGAGAAGTTTGTCAAGATCATCGAGGCTGCCAACCAGCCCGCTGTCTAATTTACCAGTCTCTTCTGATGGGCAGCCGCAAACAAAAAGCGGCTGCCCATCTTTGCCCCTTTATTTCAATTGGAGGTGTATTGATGAAGACACTTCTTCTGTCCGCATTGGACGCGGAAACGCCCAAATTGCGGCTGACCTGATTCGCCGGGGGGGAGCTGGTGGCGATCCCCACGGAGACCGTTTACGGTCTGGGCGCAAACGGTCTGGACGAAGCTGCCGTGACGAAAATTTTTTGAAGCAAAGGGTCGTCCACAGGACAACCCCTGATTCTGCACATCTGCGGCGCGGAGCAGATCGAACTGTTCTGCCACGACGTACCTGCGGCGGCCTATGAGCTGGCGAAGGAATTCTGGCCCGGGACCGCTGACCATGGTACTGCCCGCCCGGGACTGCGTCCCCCGGCGCACCACCGGGGACTCTCTACCGTGGCCCTCCGCTGCCCGGACAACGCCGTCACACGGGAGATCATTCGCCTTGCGGGCGTTCGCCTATCGCCGCTCCCTCCGCCAACATTTCCGGAAAAGCCCTCCACGACCACCGCCCAGCACGTACTTCATGACCATGACGGGAAAATCGCCGCCATCGTGGACGGCGGCCCATGCCGGGTGGGCGTGGAGTCCACCATCATGGACCTGACCGAGGACCGGCCCCGGCTGCTGCGCCCCGGCGGCATCACCCCGGAGCAGCTGCTGTACGTCTGGGGGACCTGGTGGTGGACAAGGCCGTCACGGCGCAAATTGATAAGGATGCCGTGGTGAAAGCCCCCGGCATGAAATACCGCCATTACGCCCCGGCGGGCCCCCGGTGGTCATTGTCTCCGGCAGCCGGGAAAAGGCCGCCGCCATCCGCCGCCATTTCACCCCCGGCGACCGGGTGCTGTGCTTCCACGAAGAGCTGCCCCTGTACGCCGGGTGCAGTCCCCTGTCCTACGGCCGGGAGGCGGACGTCAACACCCTGTCCGCCGGCTTGTTTGCCGCCCTGCGGGAGCTGGACGACCCCGGCATCCATCAGGTCTATGCCCGGTGCCCGGTGGGGGGCGGTGTGGCCTACGCCGTGCAGAACCGGCTGAAAAAGGCCGCGGCGTTCCACATTGTGGACGCGGAGGAGGAAGCATGATTCTCGGCATCACCGGCGGCACCGGCTGCGGAAAAACCACCCTGCTGAACGTTCTGAAGGAGCGGGGCGCGGTGGTTCTGGACTGCGACACGATCTACCACGAGCTGCTGACGCGGGACGCGTCCCTCCTTGCGGCCATCGAAGAACGATTCCCCGGCACGGTGGAGGACGGCGTTTTGCAGCGGAAAAAGCTTGGGAATTTGGTATTTTCCGACAAAAACGCTCTGCTGGATTTGAATAGAATCACCCACGCCGCCGTGAAGCGGGAGGTGCTTCGCCGCCTCGGGGAAAAGCCCGCGCTTGCCGCCATCGACGCTATCGCCCTGTTTGAGGGCGGGCTTGCCGGGCTGTGCGACGTGACGGTCGCCGTCACCGCCCCGGTGGAAGACCGGGTTCGCCGCCTCATGCGCCGGGACGGCATTCCGGAAGACTATGCCCGCCGCCGCATCGCCGCCCAGCCGGAGGAGAGCTGGTTCCGGGGAAAATGCGGGTATGTGTTGGAAAACACCGGCTCAGCGTCGGAATTCCGGGAAAAATGCCTTGCGTTTTTGCGGGGAATTGGTATAATGGACGCAGCGAGCGAGCGCCGCAAGTCCCTGCAATGCACCGTCCACCCGACGGGGACGCTGGGAACATATACCTTCGTTGTCGTCTGCTCCCCGGTATGATGGGAAGTGGCTTCTCAGCCGGCACAGGGAGCGGGACACATGGGAAACCCAGGGCGGCCACATCGAGCCGGGAGAAAACGCCCATGCAGGCTGCCCGACGGGAGCTGTACGAGGAAAGCGGCGTCCGGGACGCGGGAGCTTTACCCGGTCTGCGACTACCGCGGCTTCGATTCCCAAAAAAGCAGCGCCAACGGCATGGTGTTTTTTCGCGGCGGTTCGCCGTCTGGAACCCCCTGCCGGAAAGCGAGATCGGGGAAGTCAGACTGTTTCGGCGCTGCCGGAAAATCTGACCTACCTCAATAACGCCCCGCCTGATGGCGGAGGCGGAAAGAAACATAGGAGGATGCAACATGACCACAGAAGAACTGCGCAATTCCCCTGCTGGCGTCGCCCAAGAACGGCTACACCCGGCTCACTGACGCCCAGCGGGATGAAATGGAAGGCTATGCTCAGCGCTACATGGCGTTCATGAGCGAATGCAAGACCGAGCGGGAGGCCACCGCATGGGCTGTTCGGAAGGCCGAGAAGCTGGGCTACAAGCCCTTCGCCCCCGGCATGGAAGCCAAGCCCGGCGACAAAATTTACTACAACAACCGCAATAAATCCATCGCTCTTTGGCCGTCGTCGGCACCAAGTCTCTGGGCGAGGGGCGCGAACATCTGCGCCGCCCACGTGGATTCCCCCCGGCTGGACATCAAGCCCAATCCCCTGTACGAGGACTCCGAGATCAGCTACCTGAAGACCCACTATTACGGCGGCATCAAGAAATACCAGTGGACGACCATTCTCTGGCGCTCCACGGCGTGGTGTACCGGGCGGACGGCGCTGTGGTCACGGTCACCATCGGCGAGGACGAGGGCGACCCCATCCTGATGGTCTCCCGACCTGCTGCCCCATCTGGCGGCGGATCAGATGCAGAAGCCTGCGGGGAAGATCATCGAGGGCGAGCAGCTGAACGTAATCCTCGGCTCCGAGCCGCTGGAGGGCGATGGCTCTGACCTCGTGAAGCTGCACATCATGAAGCTGCTGAACGAGAAGTACGGCCTTGTGGAGAGCGACTTCCTCTCCGCCGAGCTGACGGTGGTTCCCGCGGGACGCTGCCGGGAAGCGGGTCTTGACCGCAGCCTGCTCAGCTCCTACGGCCACGACGACCGGGTCTGCGCCTACGCCGAGCTGGAAGCCCTGTTTTCTCTGGACATGCCCGAAAAGACCGCCGTGTGCATCCTTGCCGATAAGGAAGAGATCGGCTCCGTGGACATTTCCGGTATGCAGAGCCACTACTTTGAGCATTTCATGGAGGGCCTGTGTGACGCGCAGGGCGTCAAGCTGTCCGACTGCTTCGCCAACTCCTTCTGCCTGTCCGCCGACGTGTCCAACGCCTTCGACCCCAACTTCGCCGAGACCTGCGACGAGCGGAACAACAGCCAGCTGAACTACGGCGTGGCCATCTGCAAGTACACCGGCAGCCGGGGCAAGGGCGGCGCTTCCGACGCCTCCGCCGAGGCCATGGGCCATGTGCGCTCCACGCTGGACAAGGCGGGCGTGATCTGGCAGACGGCGACCCTCGGCAAGGTCGACCAGGGCGGCGGCGGCACCGTAGCCGCCTACATGGCAAACCGGAATATCGTCACCGTGGATGCAGGCGTGCCGGTGCTGTGTATGCACGCGCCGCTGGAGCTGGTCTCCAAGCTGGACTGCTACGAAACCATGCTGGCCTGCAAGGCGATTTATCTGGCATAAAATCAAGAAGCTCCTCTTTTCGAGGGAGCTTCCTGCATGTATGAAACTAGAATTCCGGTCCGGTGCAGACGTTCCGGGGTTCCTCCGTGGGGGGAAGTTCGCCTTGGCTTCTTGCTGCCCCGCACAGCCTGGATAAGCTCTACGATCGCCCCAGATGTGCAGCAGGAAATCCACCAGCGCTTGCCCATGGGGCTATCATACAGCGCAAAGGTAATGACCACCAGCGCCACGGTATCGACGATGAACAGCACCAGCGCTGCCGTCAGCCAACCGGCGCGCTTCTTGCTCAGCAGCCAGCACAGCAGATACACCGCCACAATGACCAGCGCGATGACCAGACCCGTGTAGGTGAGCGTCCCTTTGACATTCCAGGCACCGTCCACAAAGCCGTTCTCTATGCCCATCCCCACGAATACCAGATAGTACGGTACGGAAGCGGAGAACAGGAAATACGTGTTCGTGTCCAGAATCGTCATGATCAAATTGACCACCGTGAGAATGACGATCAGCAACAGACTGTAACGTCGTTGGCCACCTGCCGCAGCAGGTACTCCCGGGGAGTTCTTGTCCACCTGGGTGTTATTTTTTGCCATAAACTACCATCTCCTTTGTTGTTGCGTGCCGTGTCATAATATCAGATATTCAGGGGAAATGCAACCTTTGACTTTTCTGCCGCCAATGTGTATAATAAGAGAAAATTTCATAGGACAGTTCGTGACCATCCTGTCGGTAAACAAAACTAGGGATTTCCGATGGGCGCTATGCGCTCATTTTTTGTTGGTGTGGTCATGGACTGCGCCCAATTTCTTTTTGGAGGAACACCATGTCGAAAAATACCAGATTTCTGACCCATGCCGCCGTCATTGCGGCGCTGTACGCTGTGCTGACACACCTGCAGAATGTTCTGCTTCCCGGTTCCACCACATGGGCGATCCAAATGCGGCTGTCCGAAGCGCTGTGTGTGCTTTCCTTTTTCACCCCGGCAGCGATTCCCGGATTGACGGTGGGTTGCCTGGTTTTCAACATCACCTACGCGCCGCACTGCCGCTGGATTTTCTCGTGGGCAGTCTTGCGACGCTTCTGGCGGCCGGGGGATGGGCTGACCCGGCGGGTCACGGTGAAGGGCTATCCTCTGGTTGGGATGGCGATGCCCGCACTGTTCAACGCACTGCTGGTAGGCTGGGAACTGACGGTATACATCGGCGGCGGTTTTCTTCCTCAACGCGCTGTACGTGGCGCTGGGAGAGCTGGCGGTGCTCCTGACCTTTGGCACGGTGCTGTTTTTACGCCGTCAAAAGCGGCATCTGGACACAAAGGTGTTCGGCGCGTAAAGCAATCAAAAATTCCCCCGCCGCGCGGATGTTCCGACGCGGCGGGGAATTCTTCACAGCTCCAATTTCAGGTCGTTTTCCCCGATCCAGCCCCATTTCCGGAGAAGATCAGGCAGAAAACCCAACTCAGCACCGCCGGAAGAACGAAGCAGATCAGCGCCATGCCTGCCCAGTCCATGGCGGTGATGGCCGTCTTTTGCGCCGCTGGCAATATCGTTGATCCAGCCCGTGTAAACGCCGATCTGCCCGACAAAGCCGCAGGTGCCCATGCCGGAGGAGACCGCCGTGCCGTTCATCTCCAGATGGAACAGGCATGTGGCAAGCGGCCCCGCGATGGCCGATGCCAGTGTGGGCGGTATCCAGATACGGGGGTTCTTCACAATGTTGGGCATTTGCAGCATGCTGGTGCCGATGCCCTGAGCGACCAGACCGCCCCAGCCGTTTTCCCGGAAGCTCATCACGGCGAAACCCACCATCTGGGCGCAGCATCCTGCCACGGCGGCACCGCCGGCAAGGCCCGTCAATGTCAGGGCGGCGCAGATGGCGGCGGAGGAAATGGGCAGTGTCAGCGCCACGCCCACGGCGACGGATACCACAATGCCCATGAAAAAGGGCTGAAGCACCGTCGCCCACTTGATGAAGCTGCCTACGGCGCTGGCCGCCGTACCGATGGGCGCTGCTACCAGACGCGCAATGCCGATGCCGGCCAGAACCGTCACGATGGGCGTCATCAGAATGTCGATTTTGGTCTCCCTTTGCCACAAGCTTGCCGCATTCCGCCGCGACGATGGCGACCACGTATACCGCCAGCGGTCCGCCCGCGCCGCCCATGGCGTTGGCGGCAAAGCCCACGGGGATTAGGGAAAACAGCACCAGCGTCGGGCAGTGCAGCGCAAATCCGATGGCCACGGCAATGCCGGGGCCGACCATGGCGGAGTGCAAGGCCGCCGATGGTATAGCCCACTGCGCCCTCACCCTTGCCCACGGTGACGATGATCCGTGTCAAAAACCCGATGCCGAACTGCTGTCCCAGAGTATTGAGGATGGTTCCCACCAGCAGCGTGCAGAACAATCCCTGCGCCATGGCCCCCAGCGCATCGATCCCGTAGCGCTGGAGGGTAAACACCACGTCTTTGCGCGCCAGAAATTGCCTGATCTTCTCCATAGGTACCCCTTCTTTCCAAAGTGTATGAATGTAACCTATTATACAGGAAACCTTTTCCGCACGCAAGCTGAAAGGGAAAGATTCTCCTTGCAAATGCCGCGCAACATGCTAAAATAGAGGAAAAGAGCTGCGAGGAGGGATTTGTCATGGATATTTGGAAAGAACTGGAAGCTGAGGGCGTGAACAGGCACCTGCTTGCAGAAGTCCGTTCCTTCCGGGACGCCCCACGGCGTGGCGGAGGAAGTACGCGGCCGGATTCCAAACCCCGATTTGTATACTACGGCAAGGACGTCTGGGAAGCCCGCGGCGGCGGTGCTGTGCGGGGGAGAACCTGCTTCTGGCAGGCCCCAAGGCCACCGGAAAAAACGTACTGGCGGGAGAATCTGGCCGCCCTGTTCGGCCGCCCCGTGTGGGACATTTCCATGCACATCAACGTGGACGCGGCGTCCCTCATCGGCACCGATACGCTGGAAGGGAGGCGAGGTCTGCTTCCGGAAGGCCCCGTGTGCCAGTGCGCAAGACTTGGCGGCTTCGGCATTCTGGACGAGGTGAATATGGCGAAAACGAAGCGCTGGCCGTGCCCACGCCACGCTGGATTTCCGCCGGGTCATTGACTATTCCGGGCTACCGCCGCGTGATGCTGGACGACGCGGCCCGGTTCATCGGCACCATGAACTACGGCTACGCCGGGACCCGGGAGCTGAACGAAGCACTGGTTTCCCGGTTCGTGGTGGTGGATATGCCGGTGATCGGGCAGGACGATCTGTGCAAACTCCTGCTGCGGGGCTTCCCGAGCCTGAAAAGAGCTGGCGCAGCAGCTGGCGGCGTTGTTCGACGATCTGCGCGCCAAGTGCAGCAGTGGGGAGATCTCCGCCCGGGCGCTGGATCTGCGGGGACTGCTGACTGCCCTGCGGCTGATGGAACGGGACTTTCCCCGGAAGCCGCGCTGGAAAATGGGCATCATCAACAAGGCATTCGACCCCTTCGAGCGGCAGCTCACCGCCGACGTGGTCTGGGCGCGGGTGCCCAGAACGGCGAAAGCGGACGAGTTCTTCGGAGACTGATATGGACATCGGGGAACAGGAAGCCCGCCGGGCGGACAATCAGATATGGAACGCCGCGGGCGCTTACGGCTTCGCCACAGGCAGCCGGGGCTATGAACCCAACGGGGAAGCGTCCTTGTATTTCAACACCGCCATCGGTCTGGTGCGGCGGCTGTATGACTACCGGAAGCTGGAAATTCTGCTCACCGCTCTGGAGCGCCGCTTCGGGAGAAATGCAGAGCGAGCTGCTCTGGCTGGGGCTGGAACGGTGCGCCTATCTCAGGTGCCGGGACGCCCGTCCGGCGCTGACCTTTTCTGCGGCAGGACTATGCCCAGCGGCAGTTACAGCAGGATTTTTCCGTGAACAGCGAGCAGGACCGGCTGAAAATCGGCTGGTTCCGCCGGGTGCTGGGGCTGCCCAGCGAGGAATCTGACCGGGAAAAGCAGATTCTGGACGCGCTGGAATTTGACCCCGACTGGGACGCCGAGGCCATCCAGACGCGGATGGAGCAGATCGTCCTCAAATATTTCGGGCGGAATCTCCGCAACGAAATTGACCACTTCAATTCCAACCGGGTGGATCTGGGTTTCTTTGCCCGGCTGATGCTTCGCCCGGGAGGGCTGCACCGTCTGGGGCAGGCCGCGCCGGAGGGCGGCGTGGGACTGCGTTCTTTGGGGCGGCGCATTTTCGGTTGGCGGGAAGCCCGGAAGGACGAGATTCGGAAATACGCCGCCGCGTGCTTCGGCAAGTCCATGCTGACCCCGGCGGAACTGGCGGACGCAGAGCGTAACTGCTGCACCGGCCATCACCGCAACTGTGTGCTGCATTTCACCCGAGGGGAAGCGCCGGAAACCGGGGAAGCGCCCACCCGGGAATGGGAGCAGCTTCAGGGGCAGACGGAGCGCAACCGCGCTTATTTTCAGGCGCATCTGGCCCAGAACCGGCTGGAAATTCAGCGCCTTGCCCAGCAGCTGCAAAACACCATCCTGCTGCTTCAGGAGGACGGGAGCCTTCGGTGCCGCGCGGGACGGGTCAACCCGGCGCTTGCATGGCGCGCCCCTCGCTGGGGACGGCCGGGTGTTTGACCGGCAGCAGCCCAATACCCTCGGCGATTTGATTGTGGATATTCTGCTGGACGCCTCCGCCTCCCAGAACCGGCGGCAGGAGCAGCTGGCGACGCAAGGCTACATTCTGGCCGAGGCGCTGACCCGGTGCGCAATTCCTGTCCGGGTGCTGTCCTACTGTTCCGTCAGCGGCTGTACGGTGCTGCGGGAGTACCGGGACTACCGGGAAAATCAGGGCAACAACCGGATTTTTCGAGTTCGCTGCCGCCGGGTGGAACCGGGACGGCCTTGCCCTGCGGGCAGTGGACTGGCTTTTGCGCCGGTCGGGGGAACAGCAGCGGCTTTGCTGATTCTCACCGACGCGAACCCCAACGACGAGACCCGCCTCCCCGGCACGGGAAACCAGTTTTTCAGCCGGGACTACAGCGGCAGGCCCGCCGTGGCCGACGCTGCCGAAGAAGCGACGGCATTGCGCAGGCATGGCAATCCGCCGCTGTGCCTGTTCTCCGGCCGGGAAAACGATTTAAGCAGCGCCCGCACCATTTACGGCCGGGATGTGGTCAGGCTGCCCTCCGTGGGCTGGTTTGCCCAGACCGTGGGAAAGATCATTCAGGGACGGCTGCAGGCACTCGAAAGTTAACGAAAAAAACGCGGCTTCTATGCCGCGTTTTTTAGATAAATTGGCACTGTACAACGCCTTTTAAGTATGCTACAATTCCCAAAAAGCGGGAAAACAGGAGATGATGACCTTGACAAGTCAGGCGCAGCGGTATCTGGAAAGGCTGGATATCGGCTATTCCTACCGCCTTGCAAAGCGGATGGAGGAGCACTGCACCAACCCCATGCTGGGCTACCGCACCGCAGGCTCCCCGGCGGAGATCGCCACGGGAGACATGCTGGCGGCGGAGATGAAGAAAATCGGCTTTTCCAAAGTATGGAAGGACGCCATCACCGTGGACGCATGGGAGTTTGAGAAAGCGGAGCTGTCCTTCACCGACGCCGAGGGACAGGGAACGCCGCGTCCAGCTGGGCGCGTATCAGACGAATTTCGTCACGGACGGCCCTACCGCCTACGAGCTTGTCTATGCGGGCAAGGGCACGGAAGCGGATTATGAGGGCTGGACGTTAACGGGAAGCTGGTGCTGGTGGAGATCAACCAGAGGAACGAATGGTGGATCAACTACCCCGTGTATCAGTCCCACCTCAAGGGTGCGGCGGCGCTGATCGCCGTGCAGACCGGGGGCTACGGCGAGGTGGACGATGCCGCGCTGAACGCGCAGGACATCGCAGGCCCTCCCGAAGCCGCCGCCTTTTCCATTTCCCGGAAGGACGCCGGGGTGCTGAAGGAGCTGCTTGCGGACAGTGCGACGGTGGCCGTCACCCTGGACGCCTGCACCCGGGTAGAGCGCGACCGCACCACCTACAATATCATCGGCGAGCTGACCGGCCGGAACCCTGACCGGAAGATCATGCTCTCCGCCCACTACGACTCCTATTTTGACGGCTTTCAGGACGATAACACCGCCATTTCCATGATGCTGGGCATGGGCAAAGCACTGGTAGAGACCGGCTGGCAGCCGGAGAACACCATCCTTTTTCTGCGCCATGGCGTCGGAGGAATGGGGCGTGGCGGATTCCCAGTTCGACTGGTCCACCGGCGCTTACGAGCAGGTGTTCACCGTACATCCCGAATGGCGGGGGCAAGTCATTGCCGACCTGAACTTTGAGCTTCCCGCCCTTGCCCACGGCACCCGGGCAAGAATCCGCAGCACCTACGAATATGTGGATTTTCTGGAAGAATTTCTGGAAAACCTCCCGGAGCTGACCCCGGGCTACCCGGAGGAGACCCGGATCACCGCCCCCATTGAAACATGGTCGGACGACTTTTTCCATTGCCATTGCGGGCATTCCCTCCATGGTCAACGATTTCACCGGCGGCAGCTTTATGGAGACCCACTATCATTCCCAGTTCGACAACGACACCTACTATGACGAGGACGTGTACCGTCTCCACCACGAGTTGTTCGGTCTGCTGCTGATGGCCATTGACAGGACTAGAGTCGTTCCGCTGAATTTTGCTGGAACCTTTCAAAAGGCCAAGGAAGCATTGGACTTGGACTGGTGCGCCCGGACGGAAGCTGACGGCGAGAGCCTTGCTCAGGCGCTGGACGAAGCCGCGGCACTGGCCCAGCAGGTCTATGACCGTGCGGCGGCCATCAACCGGGGGCAGGAACCCGGCGAGGACGCCGGTCGATTGGAGCGGCAGCTTTTGAATCTGTTCCAGCAGACCCAGGACACCTTTGTCCGCATTGACTGGTACGGTAACGTCCAGTTTCCCAGGAAAGCCTGCAGGAAAGCCTGGAGCTGCTCCACGGCGCTGCGGACAGCTTGGCGGCGGGAAATCTCTCCGCGGCACTGCGAAAGCTCTACGAGATCGACAATAACCGCTATGCCTTCCTGTTTGAGCAGCGGGTGTACCGCCACTTCACCCAGTACGTATTTTCTCAGCCTAAGGAGCGCCTGAAATGGGGCTACCGCCGGATCGTGGGGTATATCAACCTATACGCAACGGTCAAGAGCCTGCTGGAAAAGAAAGCCCGGGGCATTACGGACTACACCGCGGAAGCGGCCTTCCTGCAGGGCGCGGCCGCTGCCCAGGAGGGCGCCTACCGGGATCTGGTGGGCAGTCTGAACATCAGTGTGGAGGAAATGAAGCGGATGCTCCGCGACTGCCTCCCGAGATAAAGGAACGAATATATGGAAAGCGAATTATACAAAGTTACAAAAAAAGACCTGCCAAAGCTTCAGGCACTGCTGAACAAGTGCTTTGCCTCCGACCCGCTGTACGAGACCCTAATTCCCAACGAGGATATCCGCAAGAAGCTTTTGCCGAAGCTCTTTGCCTGCGACATGGAGGAATTCTACAAAAACTGCGACATTTTTGCCGACAGCCCGGATTTGAACGGCCTTCTGGTCGTTTCCGACGAGACCGAGCCGTACCATTTCCTCCAATACTACTTTACGGAGCTGGAAGCGGAATTGCAGACGGACGCATGGCTGATCAAGGAAGACCCGTCGCTCAAAACCCTGTTCCACTTTTTTGCCGCCCGGGATTACCTGAACTCCCACTGGACGACCCAGCTCCACGAGGACAACCGTCTCCATGTGATCTATCTGGCGGTGGACCCCCAGATGCAGCACCACGACATTGCGGTGAAGCTGCTGAAGGCGGCGGTGGATTACGCGGACAACCATCACATGATGATGTCGCTGGAGACCCACAATCCCCACAACGTGACGCTATACCAGCAGTTGGGGTTTGAGATTTACGAGGTTCTGGAAAAGCATTTTCATCTGAAACAGTTCTGCATGGTGCGCCCGATTCAAAGCGAGCTTGGACAGCCCGCGAAGCCGGGAAATGCGATTTAATCGAAAATAGAAAATCCCGTCCGCAATCTGCGGACGGGAATCTTTCTGTTTATACGAACTTTTTCGGCAGGTCAAAAGCCCATCAGCCGTTGCGGACTTCCATAAACAGGCTTTCCATATACCGGGAGGTTTCCTCCGGCAGGAAGTTGAAGCTGGTGCCGGTGGTGAGGGTGTCCGCGTCGGGGTAGGCGACCTCGCTGCCCGCGACCTCCGGATCCATCAGCTCCTTCGCCGCGGTGGAAGGGACGCTGTAGCCCAAAAACTCCATGTTGGCGGAGGAGATCTCCGGGCTGCACAGGAAGTTGATGAAGGCTTCCGCCGCCTCCTTCTCCTGGCAGCAGGTGGGGATGCACATGGCGTCGATGAACATGTTGTAGCCCTGGGTCGTGGGACGGTAGAAGGCCAGATCGGGGTTCTCTTCCACCATGGTCAGGAAGTCGCCGGCGTAGTAAGGGGCGATCCACGCTTCCTCGTTTTCCATGGCGTCAAAAATCTGATCCATGACGTACTGCTGCACCACGGGCTTCTGCTCCGCCAGCTTGGCGGCACAGGCCTGAAGCTCGGTCTCGTCGGTGGTGTTCACGTCGTAGCCCAGCAGGTACTCGGCAATGCCGAAGGCGTCCCGGGAGTTGTCGAACATCAGGATTTTATCGGCATACTTCTCGTTCCACAGCAGCTCCCAGCCGGTGACATCTTCTTCGTCGACGTACTTGGTGTTGTAGATGATGCCCACGGTGCCCCAGGTATAGGGGACGGAATACTCGTTGTTCGGGTCGTAGGAGGTGTTCTTGAAGGAATCGTCGATATACTGGTAGTTGGGGATGTTGCTGAAGTCCAGTTCCTCCAGCATACCCTCTGCGATCATCCGCCCAATCATGTAGTCGGAGGGGGGGATGATCACGTCCACGGTGATGCCGCCGGGACAGCTTGGAGTACATGATCTCGTTGGAGTCATAGGTGGAATACTGCACGCGGATGTTGGGGTAGGCTTCCTCAAAGGCGGCGATCACATCCAGAGAGCCGTCGTCGCCCTCGGAGATGTACTGACCCCAGTTGTAGACGTACAGGGTGGTCTTTTTACTGCTGCCGCAGCCGGAAAGACCGGTCAGGCAGCTCACGGCAAGCAAGACGGCAAGAATAACGGAAATCCCTTTTTTCATGACAATTCTCCTTTATACCCCGCTGTGGGCAGCGGCTCGTTTTTTGTCCCCTGCGGAGCTGAATGAGGTTCATGGTGACCATCAGCACCAGAATCAGCAGGAATAGCAGGGTGAACAGGGCGTAGATTTTCGGATGGAGGGGCTTTTTTGTGTAGGAATAGATTTCCACGGGAAGGGTCACGAAATCCAGCCCGCTGACAAAATAGCTGATGACAAAATCGTCCAGACTCATGGTGAAGGCCATGATGGCGCCGGACACGATGCCGGGGGCGATCTCATGGAGCGTTACCTTGAAAAACGCCTGCAGGGGCGTGCAGCCCAAGTCCATGGCCGCGTCCCGGAGGGAGCTGTCCGTCTGCTTGAGCTTCGGCATGACGTTCAGGATCACGTAGGGCAGATTGAAGGTCACATGGGCAATGAGCAGCGTCCAGAAGGTCAGGCTGTTCCGCTGCCCCAGCATCCGGGTCCCCACGAAGACGAACAGCAGGGAAAGGACACGCCGGTGACGATATCCGGATTCGTCATGGGGATGTTGGTCAGCGTCATGGCAGCCTTGCGCAGTCTGGGGTTCAGGTTGTAGATGCCCCGTGACGCCACCGTGCCGAAGACCGTGGCGATGAAGCTGGCGAGAACCGAGACGAGCAGGGAGTTCCCCAGCAGCTTTAACAGCGTTCTGTCCTGAAACAGACGGGCGTACTGCCGCAGGGTAAACCCTTCAAACTGGAACGTCCTTGCCTGTATTGAAGGAAGCCACGATCAGCACTGCCATGGGGACGTACAGGAAAATGAAAATCAGGATGGTGAGAATGCGGTTGGCTCTTTTCATGCGATGACACCGCCTTCCTCATTGCCGCCGCCGAAGCGGTTCATGATGCCGGTGCAGATGAATACAAGGATCATCAGCACCAGGCTCAGCGCCGCACCCAGATTGGGGTTGCTGCCCTGCTTGAACTGCCGCTCGATCACGTCGCCGATGATGACCGTATCCGTGCCGCCCAATTTCTGGGAAATATAGAAGGTGGACACGGCGGGAACGAACACCATGGTCATGCCGGAGAGAATGCCGGGAACGCTCAGCGGCAGCACCACCCGGGAAAACACCTGCGTGCTGTTGCAGCCCAAATCCTGTGCCGCTTCGATGAGTCGGGGGTCGATCTTGACGATGACGCCGTACAGGGGCAAAATCATGTAGGGCAGGTAGTTATACACCATGCCCAGAATGACCGCGCCGGGGTACGGATGAGCCGCAGTCGGCCGATGCCGATGGGTCGAGAAATATTGTTGATGATGCCGGTGTCCTGCAGCAATCCGACCCAAGCGAGGGTGCGGAGCAGGAAGCTCATGCACATGGGCAGCATCACCAGCATGTACAGAAACTTCTGAGCGGTCTGGCTCCGATGGGCGATGTAGTAGGCCATGGGGTAGCCCAGCAGCAGGCAGATGAAAGCCGATGCCACCGCGTAGAAGATGGACTGCCACAGAACGCCCCAGTACAGGTTCAGCCCTCGCAGATTCACAAGGCTGAATTCCCCCGTAGACGGGTCGGTGAGGGCATAGTAGCACACCACGCCCAGAGGAATCAGCGTGAATACCACCATCCATATCAAATACGGGGTGCTGAGCAAAACGGATTTAGTCTTCTTCATTTCCGGCATCCTCCGTCAGCTCGTCATACTCGGCAGAGTACGAACTGTAATCGCCAAAGAGACCTGAATATTCGCTCTTGTGCATGATGTGAATGTCTTCCGGGTTCAGGCGGATGCCGATGGTCTCGCCCACACCGTGGTAGTCCGTGGTCTGAATGAGCCACTTGAAGCCCCTTGAACTCCACGATGATGTCGTAGTTAAGACCCTTGAAGGTAATGCCCGTGACGGTGCCGACGAGATGACTCTCCGCGGGCTTCACGATGTCAATGTCCTCCGGGCGGATGACCACGTCCACCGGCTCGTTGGGGGCGAAGCCCTTGTCCACGCACTCAAAGACCCGGCCGAAGAACCGAACCTTGAAGTCTTCCAGCATGACGCCGTCCAGGATGTTGCTTTCGCCGATAAAGTCCGCCACAAAGGCGTTCTTCGGCTCATTATAGATATCCTCAGGTCTGCCGATCTGCTGTATCCGGCCTTTGTCCATGACCACCACGGTGTCGGACATGGAAAGAGCTTCCTCCTGATCGTGGGTGACATAGATGAACGTGATGCCGGTGGTCTGCTGGATGCGTTTCAGCTCGATCTGCATGTCCTTGCGCAAGCGCAGATCCAGCGCTGCCAGCGGTTCGTCCAGCAGCAGCACCTTCGGCTGGTTGACCAATGCCCGGGCGATGGCAACACGCTGCTGCTGGCCGCCGGACAGACTGTCCACGCGCCGTTTTCGTAGCCCTTCAGGCTGACGATTTCCAGCATTTCATTGACCCTGCTGGTCAACTTTCGTCCTTGGGCAGCTTTGCTACCTTCAGGCCGAAAGCGACGTTGTCGTACACATCCAGATGCGGAAAAAGGGCATAACGCTGGAACACGGTGTTGATCTGCCGCTTGTAGGGCGGAACGTCGTTGATGACCTTCCCGTCAAACGTCACCGTGCCGGAAGTAGGCGTCAGAAAGCCGCCGATGATCCGAAGCGTTGTGGTCTTGCCGCAGCCGGAGGGGCCGAGCAGTGTGAGGAATTCGTGATCGTTGAAATAAAGATTGATGCCGTCGAGTATGCGCTCCCCGTCGAACTCCATGGTGAGATCCTGGAGCCTGATGAGTTCCTTGGACATTATCCTCCCCCCTTTTTAGGAATCCCTGACTAAATCGCCTTCGGCTGAGCAGCGGATCTTTCCCCAGCCGTGCGGTTTCAAAAGTGGGAAATACACAAAGTATTCCTCCACTTTTTGAAACCTTCGTCTGGGGAAAAATCTCTTGCTGTCAGCCTCGCCGATTTAGTCAGAGATTCCTTTATTTTATGCCGAAATACGACAGATACTACTATACCGTAAATTTTTGCAATGTCAATGGATTATATCCGTTTTTCCCGGGAAAGTTTCGTTTTCCGTTCCGGCAGACGAACGTGCCGCGGCAGAAACTGACGTTTGCCGCGGCACGGTATTTGTGTAGGGTTTGTTATGCCGCAGGAGCGGTGACGGCGGCGGTTTCCGGGATGGTTTCCCCGGCGGTTTCCTCCGGAACGGTGCTTGGAACGTAGGTTTCCGGATGGCTGGCCAGGTCCTGATAGTAGGCTTCCCGGTCGGCCTTTTGCTGTTCCAGATACGTCCGGCATTTTTCCATGCCCGCGCCGACGATGGGAGTCCGTGCGCTCCATGGACTTCTTCGCGGAGGACAGCATGGCGTCGTTCAGGTTGAACAGCTCTGCCCACTGATCTTCATTGTCCTCGTCCAGCGGCAGGATGTTATATTGCTTCGCCCCGTCAGTGCGCATGTTCACCCATGTGGGCAGCGCGTCCACGCTTTGCAGATACACGGCTCCGTCGGAATACTTTTCAAAGGTGACGGTGAACAGAATGCCATCCTCCGTATAGTAGGGAGGCGCGGCTTGAATATAGCCGCTTTCTCTGGTTGGATACGGCGTTGCCCAGAGAGTAGATGACCACGGTCTTGTGGTCAGGGTCAACGGTGCTGGTAAGCAGGTCCACCGGCTGAACAACATGCGGATGCCCGCCCACGATCACGTCAAAGCCAAGATCGCACAGCTTCTGCGCCATGGTGTCCTGAAGGGAATTTTCCTTGATGTTATATTCCACGCCCCAGTGAATGAACATCATGGTGGCTTCCGCACCGTCCGCTTTCATCTGTTCCAGAATCTGTTCCGACGCGGTGTACAGCTTGCCGGGGTCGTTGTTGAGGAAGTAGTTCATCTGCCCCTCGTCCTTGATGGGGTAAGACCATTGAGGGAGAAGGAGCTGCCGTTGCTGCTGTATGCCCATGTGTAGCACACCATGCCGATTTTAATGCCGTTTACGTCCACCACGGCGTATTTCGGCTCGTCGGCGTTCAGCTGGGAGCCGAGGGCGGTCAGTCCCTTGCCGCGGATGATTTCCACGGTGCGGGTGATGCCCGACGCCATGGTGTCGCCCGCGTGGTTGTTGGCGGTGAGCAGCATGTCATAGCCCGTGTCCACTACGCTGTCGATCAGCGCGTCGGGACAGTTGAAAGCGGGATTGCCCTGATAGGGGTAATCGTCGCCGCCGAAGGTGGTCTCCAGATTGGCGATGGCGTAGTCCAGACCGGACACGATATCCTTGACATAGCGGAAAATGGAACTGAAATCGTAGGTGCCATTGCTTTGCAGGCAGGTGTCAAACACCGGCTTGTGCATCAGCAGATCGCCCATGGTGCCGATGGAAGCGGTAGCCACCACATGCTCCGGTTCCGGCAGGGTGGTCTCCGGGGGCTGGGTCTCGGCCTGCGTCGGCTCTGTCCGGATGACGGTGGGAAGGGTATAAGCCTGTGTCTCCGTCCGGACGGTAGTCTGGGGCGTTTTGTTCACCAGATTAACACACATCCAGATCACAAGACCTGTCAGCGCGATCATGACGAAAATCAATACGGTCAGCAGCACAACGACTGCTGTGTTGTTTCCCTTCGGCTTTTTGGACATGGGTACTCCTCCTTGTCAGGCTGCCTCTTCGGTCGGAACAACGGGAGTTTCCCGCGCCTGCTTTTCCTGCGCGTAGTAGCTCCGGCATTGCTCAAGCCCCGGGCCGACGATGTTCATGGTGCGGTCGTAGGATGCCACGGCGTTCGCCAGAGCGGCGGCGTCCAGACCATACAGATTCTGCCACTCCGTCCGCCGGGCGTCTTCCAGCGGGACGATGTTGTATTCCTGCTTTTCGTCAACGCTGTGCAGGTTGACCCATGTGGGCATCACGTTCACATCGGCAACGTATACTCCGCCGTCGGCGTATTTTTCAAAGGTGACGGTGAACAGCGCGCCGTCCTCGGTGTGGCCGGTGTTCAGGGTCATCAGGTCCCGGCGCTGGTTGGATACGGCGTTGCCCAGAGAGTAGATGACCGCCGTTTTGTGCCGGGAATCGGAGCTGCTGGTCAGCAGCTCCATCGGCTCCACCACGTGGGGGTGTCCGCCGACAATGACATCCACGCCCATATCGCACATTTTCTGGGCGATCATCCGCTGGGAGGAATCCGCTTGGAGGAATACTCCGTGCCCCAGTGGATATACAGCATGGTAGCTTCCGCGCCGTCTTCCTGCATTTGGGACAGGAGAGACT
>VOFC01001395.1_pt1 | contig 29501 bp, 45 predicted proteins | sample 5384161 | NCBI WGS metagenome assembly VOFC01 (sample SAMN12384722, study PRJNA508395) | human gut metagenome | isolation source: healthy gut B | host: Homo sapiens | reverse complement strand
TCAGGAAAGTGATATAAGAGGGCTGGTGCTTGATACGGTATCAAAGTTCTATCATAACATCAGGGACGGCAGATAGGAGGCAATATGCAGGATTCCAAAGAAAAAGCAGTGTCTGATATTTGTAAGGAATAATGCAAATGATACAGCTGACCGTATCGAGGCATAAATGGAACTTAATGAGATTAAAGCTGTAATGACACTTGCAGCGGAACATGGAATCAGTATTAATGCAGAGAGCAGGGGCTATGAACCTGCTCTCATTTCTTTTGAATGATATGACAGAAGAAAATAGAAAATTAAAACTGATTATATTTCCGGGCGAAACAGTAGTGATTGATGAATATGGGAAACGGATTGTTGCCTGTCCGACAGAGGATGAGGCAGAAGAATATATCAGGGAACAGGAGGAATGACATAGATGAAACTGAACAGAGGCGATATTGTTATTGCAAATCTGGAGTCAGTAAGTAAAGGGAGCATTCAGAAGTATACAAGACCTTATATTATTATCTCAAATAACAAGGCAAATCAGTATACACAGATTTTGAGGTATTTGACAGTATGGCATTATGTGAGCAGATTGTATCCATTGATGTAAATGTCCAGATTGAGAGGGTAGTTGCTTCAATTTCAGATACGGAACTACTTGATAAGATTACTGAATGTGTAAAAAAATCCAGATTGGGGCATATGAAAAGTACAATTAAATATTACCGGGGCATTTGCTCCGGGTTACATAGCCACCTGTATTTTATGGGTGGCATTTTTACTGAAAGGGGGATAGATTTTATGACAGCAGAAGAATACAGAGCATTGCTTGATACTGATTTTAGTGATGTCAAGATTAATGAAATGCCCGATATGGCATCTTATCATGCTGATCTGAATGATACGATTGAAAAGAGACAGCAGAAGTTTATAAGAAAAGTTGGAATCCCTATATGATGAGAGTGGGGAAGATGAAAGTTAAAGTAAGCTTTGCCAATAATGGAGTTTCCATAGAAGAAGCTTTCAAGAATATGCTGCTTACAGTTTAGAATCTTTTTTCAGAATCATATGGAAAATGAAAGGGAGTTGTGCTATGATATGTTCAAAGACTAAATGAATATGGCATAACTTCCTTTGATATTTTAGTTGGGTACATCTGACGTAGAATATTTAGAAAGTCACAGGGTGATGAGATTATTATTCCGTTTAAAAACCTGATCAATGATGCATATTGCAGGGATATCAGTATAAAGATACGAAGCCATTTGGATGTAAAGAGAAAAAAATGGTGAGTATATCGGTGCATTTGTTCCCTATGGGTATGAAAAATCGGATGATGATAAACATAAGCTGGTTATTGATATTTATGCAGCCGGTATTGTGAAGGAAATTTTTCGGCTAAAGCTTCACGGAATGAGTCAGGATGCAATAGCAACACAGTTGAATAATGAGGGTGTGCTTGCACCTATGGAATATAAGCAGAGCACAGGGAGCGGTTATCAGACCGGATTTTTACAGAATGAAAAGTCGGTATGGAGTTCAGTCACAGTCCGCAGGATTCTTGAAAATGAGATTTACATTGGAAATCTTGTTCAAGGCAAAAGAACGACACCAAATCATAAAGTGAAGCAGGAGGTTGTTAAGCCGGAATCTGACTGGATAAGAATCGAAAAAATCATGAGCCGATTATTAGTGACAGGGATTTTGAGATTGTTCAAAGGTTGTTGGGAATGGATACGAGAATATCTCCGGATTCAGATATGGTCTATAATCTTTCAGGTATTGCAGTATGTGCAGACTGTGGTTCACCAATGACAAGAAAAATTACAACAGCAGGTGATAAGAAATACGCTTACTATATCTGCTCTAATCATAAATTGACAAAGCAGTGTTCACAGCACTCAATATCAGTATCGTTATTAGAGGATACGGTGCTTGAAATGTTAAAGCTTCATATCAAAAACGTAATGAATCTGGAAGAAATACTTGATTATATTGGAACAATTCCTTTCCAGCAGCTTGATGTAAAAAGTCTTGAAGCAAGAAAACAGAAAAAACTTGAGGAAGTTGAGAAGTGTAAAAGACTGAAAACTTCACTGTATGAAGATATGAAGGACGGAATTCTTACTAAAGAAGAATATCTTGAACTTCATGAGGCATATCTGAAAAGAGGGAGAAAGAAATAAGAGGGAGAAGAAATAATTCGCCAGATTGAGAGAGACATTGCTTTAATTTTTGAGGAGAAGGATGATAAGCATCTCTGGATGAATTATTTTACCGAATACAAGGATATTAAAAAGGAACATTGACCAGGGACGTGGTTGTAAGCTTGTAATTGAAGAGGAATATTATGATGCTTCCTTTACCAGTACTAATTTTTGAAAGACCAGATTTTAAGCGAATGTTTGAGGATGCAAAACAGGAAGAATTAACTGTATTATAGTTAAGGATTTATCGAGACTTGGCAGAAATTATGTGGAGATGGGGAACTACATTGAAAGAGTGTTTCCTTTTTCTCAATGTAAGATTCATTGCTGTTACGGATGATTTTGACTCGTTCAGACCGGGCACAGACCTTATGATGCCTTTGAAAAACATCGTAAATGAGTTTTATGCTAAGGATATTTCAAAGAAAGTTTCAACTGCACATCGTAGAAAATGGACTACTGATGAATATATGTGCGGTTTTGCTCCATATGGATATCTGAAATCCAAGACGGAGAAGAACAGAATTGTTGTGGATGAAGCAACTGCTGGAAATGTCAGGCTTATGACAAATCAGGCTTATATTGGTTCGGCGGTGCATGGGAAAGTAGTAATTGAGAAATACAATAATATTCCACTCCATGCAACAGATCCAAGTGAATGGGTCGTTGTTGAAAATACGCATGAGCCGCTTATCGACAAAAAGACATTTGAAAAGGCACAGGAAAGAGTAAAGGAAATCTCGGATGCTTATTTTGCAAAAAGAGTTTACAAAACACCCACCTAATGAAATGAATCTGCTAAAGGGAAAAATCGTATGCGGAGACTGTGGCAAGGGAATGAGACTTTCTCCAAGAACAACAAAATCGTATGTATATTTTTTTGTGGAACTTTTTCAGATGGTATTAATCCGGCATGTTCAAGACACAAAATTGATCAGGAGGAAGTCAACAAAGCTGTCTTTGCTCAGATTTCAAATCATATGCGTTGCTGTATTGACGCATTAAAAGTGATACGGGAATTAAATGCAAGAAGCAGCGGACTGAAAAAATACGATGTATGAAAAAGCCATTACCAGACAGCGCAGGGAACTGGAGAAAGTAAACCGCAAGTTCTCTGAGTTATATGGAGATTACTCAGAACATTTGATTAATGAGAGCGAATATTTGACATTAAAACAGCAGTATCTTCTAAAAAGCGAAGCTTTGAAGAAGGAGATTGATAATCTTTTAGTATCTCAGAACCTGTATTCAAAGAATGTGCTATGTATATTCGACTATGGAAGATGAGGATGTATCATTAAATCAGAAGGAAGAAGTAACAGTGTATCCCAGTCAAGTTTATGGAGGATACTGTCCGGAACAAAATTTGAAAGACCAGGCTATAAAATATGTCGAGCTGATCCACTTTTGTAAAGGATTTATCCAGACTCGGAAGTTATATTGAAGTCGGTAGTTAATGACAATTACGAGTTATTGCACAGCGATAACTATGATGGTTCGACGGGCGGTATGAATGTTGCGTTTAAGAACTTAATCTATATGCTTTATAGCAGGGACTTGTCTAATAAAGTCAGTTCTGCAATGCACACAAGGATACTGAAAGGTGAGAACATCAGTGGTCAGTTAAGGTATGGATATGTCAAAGACCCAAATGATAAGCATAAGATTATTGTAGATCCGGAAGCAGCAGAAGTGGTTAAGCTGATATTTGAACTGACCGCACAGGGCAAAAGTAAAACGGAAGTGGCAAATTATCTGAATGCTCATGGTATTGATACACCATCCGCATACAAAAGAGAAAAGGGAAGCAGAAACTTTTTCCATGCAGTTGAAGTAAAAAGTCTGTGGAGTACTTCTTCTATCCGGGATATATTAAACGATGAAGTTTATCTTGAAAACTGATATGGAATAAAACAAAGAAGAGGGTAGGCAGCAATAACACTTCAAGCTATGTTCCTAAAGACGAATGGATGGTGATAGAAAAGTGCCATGAATTATCTGGATGAGAAAGGAATAAAGAGAGCCGGTAAATCGAAAGAAGTATCTCCGGAAGAAAAGATTGCAACACTTGAAAAGAAGGTGAAGAGCCTCAGCAGTAAAAAGATGATGTTGTATTCTGATTATAAGGATGACAAGCTCACAAGAGAAGAGTATGTCAAGCGTTCAAAGGCGATGGTGGAGCAGATTGATGAATTGCATCAGGAAATCGAACAGCTTAAAACAGAAATACCGCCAGAAGATAATTCTTCTAGTAAGTTTGAGACACAGTTAGAAAGTATCATCAATATGGAATCTTTTGACAGAGAGAAAATCCAGAAGGTAATCAAAAAAGTGATTATCAATGGAGAGGACAATATAGAGATTATATGGAATACAGATGATCCATTTTTCAAGTAAGATGGATGGTTACAGAGTTTGGAGTGCCGAGAAAATGTGGCACTCCTTTCTTCTGCAAGTATAAATATTGCTTTCAATATACTGCAATAGCAGGTATAATGGGAAGTGATATTTGAAATAAAATATTCTTAGTGTCAAGTATATATGACAGTACGTGAAATGTCAAAGAAAATGTCGGATCGGAAGAACTGCATGACAGTACGGTAATCTGACACCGGTTCACAAAAATGGATGCGCAGGTTTCCCATACGCTGTTGTCGTGCTATACTTGTTGGGAAGAAATTGCAATTATGCAGAGCTATGTGATATGGGATGAATAGCCGTGCTCATATAGCAGCAGAAAACAGAAAGACAGGATAATAAGATGAAAGCACCTGAACTCAGTACGTTATGTTATATCGAAAAAGACGGCAAATACCTGATGCTGCACAGAGTGGTAAAGGAAAAGGATGTCAATAAAGGAAAATGGATCGGAGTCGGCGGACATTTTGAGGAAGGCGAAAGCCCGGAGGAATGTGTTCTGCGAGAAGTCAAAGAAGAGACAGGCTATACACTGACGTCTTTTCATTATCGCGGACAGCTCACCTTTATCTGCGGAGATGAGATGGAATATATTTCTGTTTTTACTGCAGATGGCTTTACAGGGGAGCCCATTGCCTGCGACGAAGGCGTTCTGGAATGGATTCCGAAGGAAGAGATCCGGAAGCTGAATCTCTGGGAAGGTGACAAACTGTTTCTGCAGCTTTTGTCGGAAGATCATCCATTCTTTTCCATGAAGCTGGTATACAGTGAGGATGGTGAGCTGCGACAGGTAGCGGTCGATGGAAAACCGCTTGAATTTTTTGATGTGATCGATGAGAATGGAGAAAAAACGGGAAAGGTCAAGGAGCGTTCCCTGGCGCACCGGGAAGGAACATTGCATGCAACAGTCCATATCTGGGTCAGGCGAAAAAGGCAGGATGGCAGCTTTGATCTGCTATTGCAGAAAAGAAGCAGCACAAAGGATTCCTATGCAGGCTGTTATGACATTTCAGCGGCGGGACATGTGGATGCGGGAGAGCCTGCGGCGGATCATTACAGGCAGGCGGCTCTGCGGGAGCTTTCAGAAGAGCTGGGCATCCGGGCGGAAGCAGAGCAGCTTCACTATATGGGGAAAAGGCGCGTGCATCACATATCAGGCAAGGATCATTCCTTTATAGATGAAGAGCTTAGTTATGTATTTATATATGAAGAACCGGTAAATGAAAGTGAACTGAATCTGCAGGTATCGGAGGTAGAATCGGTGTGCTGGACGGAATACCGGGAACTGCGGAAGGCAGTGGCGGTAAACAGCATAAAAGCACTGTATTTACATGGAGGAGCTTGACATGCTGCAGGAAGCTTCAGGAGAGGAAGAAACGGGACAGAAAGCAGAAGCATCAAAACATGATATACCTATACAGGAAACAGCAAGTGAGGAAGAGAAAAAGGAAAGAGGTGCGGATCAGGACCGCAACAAAGGCGGATGCACCTGCACTTTTGAACATTTATGCCCCTTATGTGGAGCAGACGGCAATTACCTTTGAATACGAAGTGCCTTCTGTAGAGGAGTTTGCGGGCAGAATAGAGCACATTTTGGAGAAATACCCGTATCTGGTTGCGGAAGCGGAGGGCGAGATTGTTGGCTATGCATATGCAGGCACGTTTAAAGCACGCGCAGCATATGACTGGTCAGTGGAGACAACAATTTATGTAAACCAGAAAAAGAAACGCATGGGGATTGGTGGAAAGTTGTATGCAGCACTCGAAGAAGCCCTGCGCGCGCAGCACATCCTGAACTTAAATGCCTGTATCGGTTATCCGCAAAAGGAGGACGAGTATTTAACAAAGGACAGTGAAAAATTCCATCAAAAGCTGGGCTACAGACTGGTGGGCACATTTCATGACAGCGGCTATAAGTTTGGCAGATGGTATGATATGATCTGGGTGGAAAAGATGCTGGGAGAGCATACAGAGAGCCCGGCGTCTGTGATTCCGTTTTCAGAGACGGAGGGGCAGCATCTCATAGATAAATCGATATGTGGACAGGTATCAGACCTGGCAGAACAGGCTCTGCGTTTGGTGGCGCACAGAACACCGGATACCATATACAGAAAATAAAAGAATTGAAGAGAAAAGGATAGGATATGCAGGAAAAACTGATCGCATACTATAATAAATTTAACGAAGATAAAAGACTGTTGTCCCGCCACGGACAGGTAGAGTTTCAGACGACGATGCGCTACATTCAGAAATATCTGCCCGGGGACTGGGAGAAGGGCTGCAGTGTTCTGGATATCGGAGCGGGAACAGGCCGCTATAGTGTGGCACTTGCCGAAATGGGACTGGATGTGACAGCGGTAGAGCTTGTCAAAAGTAACCTTGGCATATTGAAGAAAAAAGGCAGCAACGTGAAGGCATATCAGGGAAATGCCCTGAAGCTTTCCAGATTTGCGGATCAGACCTTTGATGTGACGCTCTTGTTCGGCCCCTTGTATCACCTGCATACCTTTGAGGAAAATGCAGGGCTTTATCGGAAGCCAAAAGAGTGACAAAAAAAGGGCGGCGTGTTGCTTGTTGCTTACTGTATGAATGAATACAGCGTGCTGACGTATGCATTCCGGGAAGGACATATACTCGAAAGCATGGAGAAGGGACTTCTGACAGAGGATTTTCACTGCACGGAAGAAGCAAACGAGCTCTACAGTGTTGTGAGGCTGGAGGATATCAACCGTCTGAATGAAGCGGTAGGACTAAGCAGGATCCAGATCATTGCGGCAGATGGCCCGGCGGATCATATGCGTCCGGTCATCAATGCCATGTCGGAAGAAGAATTTTCCTGCTTCCTGCAATATCATCTGGCAACCTGTGAAAGGCAGGATCTGATCGGCGCAAGCTCGCACACAGTTGATATTATCAGAATTTAGGGATCACTTTGCAGAATGATATGACAGTAAGTAGAGGACAATAAAATGGAACTAAAACAGATTGCAACGATCCATACGGATTTTCCGGAAAAGTTCGGAATCCCGAGACAAAGCGGACTGGTCGGACAGCTAAAGGGGCAGATCATATTGGAACCGGCTTACCGGAATCGGGAAGCATTCCGGGGGACTTGCGGAATATTCTCATATCTGGGTGCTTTGGGAATTTTCACAGGCGAAGAGAGAAAAATGGTCACCGACCGTTAAGCCGCCGCGCCTTGGCGGAAATAAGCGGATGGGCGTATTTGCAACGCGTTCTCCGTTCCGCCCGAATCCGATCGGGCTTTCCGCACTGAAGCTGGATTCGATAGAATATCATAAAACATATGGACCGGTTCTGCATGTATCCGGTGTGGATATGCTGGACGGAACGCCCGTTTATGATATTAAGCCTTATCTGCCTTACGCAGACAGTTATCCTGATGCAACAGATGGCTTTGCGGGCAGGGTTCGGGGCAACCGGATTGCGGTCAGTATTCCGGAAGAGATGCTGATAAAGATAGAAGAGAAAGAACGGGATACAATCAAGCAGCTTCTTTCGCAGGATCCGCGTACCGCTTATGTACAGGATGCAGAAAGAATCTGGGGACTTTCCTATCAGCAGTATAATATCCGGTTCCGTGTGGAAAATGAAACGGCCTATGTACTGGATGTGGAAATAAAGCAGGGGGCGGATAGGCTGTATAGGAAAAGAGAAGCAGATAGGGAAAAGTGACAGAACAGAAAGATGAGGACAGATCCGATGGGACAACAGACAAAGCAGGAGAAAAATAATCATATATGTATAGCACTTCTGGCACATGTAGATGCAGGAAAGACAACCTTATCCGAAAGTCTTCTGTATGCCTGCGGGGCACTCAGGAAGGTAGGACGCGTGGATCACAAGGATTCTTTCCTGGATACGGATACGCTGGAGCGGGAACGTGGTATCACGATTTTTTCCAAGCAGGCAAGATTTTCCATGCAAGGAAGAGAAGTGACGCTGTTGGATACGCCTGGCCATGTGGATTTTTCGGCGGAAATGGAAAGAACGTTGCAGGTACTGGATGCAGCAGTGCTTTTGATCAGTGCAGCTGATGGCATACAGGGACATACGCAGACGCTCTGGAATCTGCTTAAGAAGTACCAGATCCCGACGATCCTGTTCATTAATAAAATGGATCAGCCGCTTGCAGACCATGATAAGATTCTGCAGCAGCTGCAGCAGACCTTCAGCAGTGAATGTATTGATTTTGGCGCAGAACGCAATACGATGTTCTGGGAAAGCATTGCTGTAGCACAGGAAGACTCTCTGGAATACTTTTTAGAGCATGGCGACCTGCCACAGGAAGAAATTGCAAGGCTGGTCAGTTGCCGTAGCGTATTTCCGTGTTTTTTCGGATCTGCGCTGAAGCAGGAAGGCATTACAGAACTGATCGAAGGCATTGCTTCCTATATAGAAACACCGCGTTATCCTTCTGCCTTTGGTGCCAGAGTGTACAAGATCACAAGAGATCAGCAGGGCAACAGACTGACCCATATGAAGATCACGGGCGGGCAGCTGCATGTGCGTGACTTGTTATCCTCTGCTAACTGGTCGAAGGAAGAAAAGGTCAATCAGATCCGCCTGTACAATGGTGAAAAGTATGACACAACAGAGCAGGTAACTGCGGAGAAATCTGCTGTGTCACAGGACTGAGTGAAAGCTTTGCGGGAGAAGGACTGGGGATCGAAAATTATGAGATCGCGCCGGTACTTTCACCGGTTCTCAATTACTGCGTGCAGGGACCGGCGGAAATGGATGTACATACACTTTTGGCAAAGCTGAAGCTTTTGGAAGAAGAAAATCCGGAGCTCCATATTGTATGGGATGAAGAATTGGGAGAAATTCATGCACAGCTCATGGGTGAGGTGCAGATCGAAATATTGAAATGCGTGGTAAAAGACCGCTTTGGCATTGAGATTTCCTTTTGATGACGGAGAAGTGGTCTATCTGGAGACGATCGCAGATACCGTCGAGGGCGTGGGACATTTTGAACCGCTCCGCCATTATGCGGAGGTGCATCTTTTGTTAGAACCGCAGCCGAGAGGAACGGGGCTTGTATTTGATTCGGATGTGAGCATGGATGATCTCAGCCTGAACTGGCAGCGGCTTGTGCTGACCCACTTAAAGGAAAGACAGCACAGAGGCGTGCTGACAGGTTCTCCGATCACGGATATGAAGATCACTCTTGTAGCAGGACGTGCCCATACGAAGCATACGGAGGGCGGCGATTTCAGACAGGCAACTTATCGTGCACTCAGACAGGGACTGATGCAGGCGCAGAGCGTTTTGCTTGAGCCGTATTACAGCTTCCGGATCGTGGTTGCGCCGGAGCTGACCGGGCGCGTCATGACGGATGTACAGCGAATGGAAGGAAGGTGCGATCCGCCGCAGCAGACGATGGAGCAGACGATACTGACCGGAAAAGCACCTGTTTCCACGATGCGCAATTATGCCAGGGAGCTTTTGTCCTATTCCAAGGGCAAGGGACGCATTTCTCTTGTGGCAGCAGGCTATGATATCTGTCATGATCCGGAGACGGTCATGGAGAAGCGGGCATATGATCCGGGACATGATCTGCGAAATCCGGCGGATTCCGTATTTTGTGAGCATGGTGCGGGATTTGTCGTGCCATGGGATGAAGTCAAAGAGCATATGCATCTGCCCAGTATTTTTGACACGAACAACGATGAGGATTATACAGCTTTTACCGCTCAGCAGATCCGCAGGGAACAGGAAAAACAAAACCGCATGGAAGCGGCAAGATACGGCAGTGAAGAAAAAGAACTGGCAGCTATTTTTGAGCGGACTTACGGACCTGTGAAGCAGCGTCTTTTGCAGCAGACCAAAAAAGGTTATCAGTCCTGTGCAGAGCGAGGCGGCAGAAGCGTGGAAGAAAGCCAAAAAGAAACAGACAGAGCCGGGAGAAAGCTATCTGCTGGTTGACGGTTATAATATTGTATTTGCATGGGAGGAGCTGAAGGAGCTGGCGCAGGTCAATATTGATGCGGCGCGGGGCAGACTGATGGATATTCTCTGTGATTATCAGGGCAGCAAGGGCTGTCATGTCATTCTTGTGTTTGATGCATACAAGGTCAGAGGCGGTATCGGACAGATGCAGCACTATCACAATATTGATGTCGTATATACCAAGGAAGCGGAGACGGCAGATCAGTATATCGCCAAAGCCGCACATACGATCGGGAAAAATTACAATGTAACGGTAGCAACCTCCGATGGCCTTGTGCAGCTCATCGTCTGGGGGCAGGAATGTCTTGTCTGGTCGGCAGGAGAGTTGTTTGAGGAGGTAAACAGGTCAAAAACACAGATCAGGGAACAATATCTGGAAAAGCCTGTCAGTGCGACAAACAGGATGGCAGATGTGCTTCAAAATAGTGAATAAAGAAACTGCTGAAAAACTGTGTTTTTGTCGGTTTACGGTACATAGCGATCCGTGGTAACATAGTAGTAAACAAAGAGAAAATGATGGGGATACTACAATATGGCAAATGGAGGCTAGTTATGTTTGACTTTAAGTTTGATTGGGAGAAGAACCTGAATACCAGTATTGAAAGTATCGATGTACAGCATAAGCAGTTGTTTAAATTAGGGAGAGATATGGAACAGCTGCTGCAGATGCAATGTATTGGGGTGACAGATAAGCAGCTTCTGATATCGTCTGTGGGCTCAGGGATTTTACTGCTTATCATTTTTATGCGGAAGAGACGATCATGGATGAAATGTCGTATCCAAAGATCACGAAGCATAAACAGTTTCATAAGAAGTGTTCGGATTATATCATGCAGATCAATATTCCGAAGCTGAAGCAGGAACCGGCGACGGAGCTGCGCAAGATCGAGGAAGAAGTACAGAGCTGGGTGATGGATCAGTGCTCAACGAGGACATGGAGATGGCGAAAGCCTATCTGGCTTACCGAAAAACAGTGGATGAAAGTAAGCAGAAGACAACCGAAAAAGATCTGGAAGATATTTACGGGGCTTATGTAGCGGATCTGGATATTTCCCGTGTGTATCTCTGTACCGGGATCAGACCTGCAGGGGCAGGGTCGCAGTAGTATTTAAGGAGTCGGCAAGAGAGCTTTGCAGACTGTCAACACTGGAGCGGAACATGTTCTTTGCAGACATCGCCAAAACGGCAAAAACACTCAATAAGCTGTTTGCACCGGATGCGATCAATTACTTTGACAGCGAGGATTACAGTGACAGACTGATCTTTCACGTGATCCCCAAGTATAAAGAAAACGGAACCTATGGCGTGCCTCAGACACTCGATAAACCGTGTCTGCAGACAGACAACGCGCAATATGATAAAATTTATCAGCAGCTGAAGGAAGCACTGCAATAATCGGAAAAAGAGAAATGGCGGGGAGGTCATGCATGGCATGACCTCTGTTTTTGTGTAAGTAGGAAACTTTGTTTCTATTACACAAAAACGATCCGCGGGGATGCGCACTGCGTCGTACAATGTAGGTGTCGTAAGCAAGCTTGCAAAGATGCGCACTGCGGCGTACAATGTAGATGTCGCAAGCATTGTCGTACATTTGCAGAGCAAATGTACGGCGCAATAACCTGCGTGGCAGGTTATAGAAAAGCGACCTAGCATATAGGGAAGAAAACAGATCACATATAGACAAATGGAAAGAAGGCATATCATGTATAATGCAAAATCGTTAAAGGCAGAAGAATTCATTGACCATGACGAGGTCATGGCAACACTGGATTATGCCTGGGAAAACAGGCATAACGAACAGCTTATTGACAAAATTCTGAGAAGGCAAAGCTGAGAAAAAGGCTTATCCCACACAGAAGCAGCAGTACTTCTGGACTGTGATATCCCGGAAAAGAATGAAGAAATTTATGCACTGGCAAAGCAGATCAAGGAAGACTTTTACGGAAATCGTATTGTCATGTTTGCGCCGCTGTATTTATCCAACTACTGTGTGAACGGCTGTGTATACTGCCCTTATCATAGGAAGAACAAACATATCGCCAGAAAGAAGCTGACGCAGGAGGAGATCGTAAAAGAAGTTACCGCCCTGCAGGATATGGGACATAAAAGACTGGCGATCGAAGCGGGAGAAGATCCGGTAAACAATCCGATTGAATATATTCTGGACTGTATCAAAACGATCTACAGTGTCAAACATAAAATGGATCGATCCGTCGTGTCAATGTCAATATTGCGGCGACTACGGTAGAAAATTACCATAAATTAAAGGAAGCAGGCATTGGTACGTATATCCTGTTTCAGGAAACCTATCATAAGGAAAGCTATGAAAAACTGCATCCGACCGGCCAAAGCATGATTATGCTTATCATACGGAAGCCATGGATCGTGCCATGGACGGTGGAATTGATGATGTCGGACTGGGTGTCTTATTCGGTTTGGAATTATACAGATATGAGTTCACAGCACTTTTGATGCATGCAGAGCATCTGGAGGCTGTACATGGCGTGGGACCGCATACGATCAGCGTTCCGCGTATCAAAAAAGCAGATGATATCGATCCGTCCGCATTTGACAACGGTATCGATGATGATACCTTTTTGCAAAGATCATTGCCTGCATCAGGATCAGTGTTCCGTATACGGGTATGATCATTTCTACAAGAGAAAGCCAGGCGTGTAGGGGAAAAGGTGATCGGTCTGGGCATCTCCCAGATCAGCGGCGGTTCCAAAACAAGTGTCGGCGGTTACGCGGAACCGAGCTTCCGGAGGAATGCAGCGAACAGTTTGATGTCAGCGATACAAGAACACTTGACCAGGTGGTGAGCTGGCTGATCGACGGTGGTTATATCCCGAGTTTTTGTACCGCTTGCTACCGGGAAGGCAGAACCGGAGACCGGTTCATGTCTCTTTGCAAGAGCGGACAGATCTCCAACTGTTGTCTGCCGAATGCCTTGATGACACTGCAGGAATACCTGATCGATTATGCTTCTCCGGAAACGAGAGCAAAAGGTGAAAAGCTGATCCGTGAGCAGCTTGCCAATATCCTGCGGGAAAAGGTGCGTGAGATCGTAGAAAAGAATCTGGTCAATATCGAAAATGGACAGCGTGACTTCCGGTTCTGATAAAAAGGAGGAAAGAGTATGGGACTGAATGATACAAGCAGTGCACAGCGTGTGCATATTGGTTTTTCGGCAGAAGAAACAGCGGCAAAATCAAGCCTTGTGAATGCAGTGACCGGACAGGCACTGTCTGTCGTATCGGATGTGCTCGGAACGACGACTGATCCGGTACAGAAATCCATGGAGCTTCTGCCAATCGGCCCTGTACTGATCATTGATACGCCGGGGATGGATGATGAAGGAGAGCTGGGACAGCTCCGGGTGGAAAAGACAAGGCAGATCCTGCGCAAGACAGATGTTGCGGTTGTTGTCATGAGCGCGGTCAAGGAACCGTCAGAGCAGGAAAAGGAGCTGCTTGCGCTTTTACAGGAAAGAAAAGTACCGACCATACTGGCGGTCAATAAGATCGATCTGGCATTTGAGCAGGATTTTGAAAAATGGAAACATTTTGCACCGGGAACAGCGAAAATATTTGTCAGTGCCAGAGAAAAGAAAAATATAGAAGAACTGAAAAATATGATCGGAAAGCTGGCACAGACTGCAGGTGCGGAAAAACCGATCGTCAGCGATCTGGTGCAGGCGGGAGATATCGTCATACTGGTAACGCCAATTGATGCAGCGGCACCGAAGGGACGCCTGATCCTGCCACAGCAGCAGGTGCTCAGAGATCTGCTGGATCATGGCATGATCGCAGTTGTGACAAGGGAAACAGAGCTGGCGGAGACACTTTCCCATGTAAAGCCGGCGCTGGTGGTCACAGACAGTCAGGCATTTGGCTATGTAAAGGAAATTGTACCGCAGGAAATGCAACTTACGTCTTTTTCCGTGCTGTTTGCCAGATACAAAGGACAGCTGGAAACGGCAAAAGCCGCAGCCGGCTGTATCGACCGTCTTAAGGATGGGGATCATGTGCTGATCTCCGAGGGTTGCAGTCATCACAGGCAATGCGGCGATATCGGAACGCAGAAGCTGCCCGCGTGGCTGAAAAAACATACGGGAAAAGAGCTGGCATTTACGTGGACGAGCGGAACGGAATTCGCACAGGATCTGACGAAATATGCACTGGTGATCCATTGCGGTGGCTGCATGCTGAATGAAAGAGAAATGCAGTATCGGAAAGAAGCCTGCCTGCAGGCAGGGGTACCCATGACAAACTATGGCATGGCGATCGCCCACATGAATGGCATCCTGAAAAGAAGCCTGGCTGTTTTTCAGACACCTGTTAAAAAGAGGAGAAAAGAATGAGCCTGACCGAAAAAGAAATGAAATGGGACAAGCTGGATAATACGGCATTGCTTTTCCCGGTCATAGCAAATGAAAGCATGAGCAGTGTTTATCGGATCTCCGTGACACTGACAGAAGATATCATAGAAGAGAAACTGCAGGAAGCATTAAGCAGAGTGCTTCCCAAATTTGACGTGTTCCATGTCAGACTGCGCAGAGGGCTGTTCTGGTATTATTTTGAAACAAATAACAGACCGGCGCCGAAAGTGCGGGAAGAAAATACCTATCCATGCCTGTATATTCCGGTGTATCAGAACAACAATTATCTGTTTCGTGTGACTTACTACCGGAAGCGGATCAATCTGGAGGTATTCCATGTGCTGACTGACGGTATGGGCGGGATAACCTTTCTGCGGGAGCTGGTTTATGAATATCTGCGGCTGACGCATGATGACCTGATGGAGAAGCTTGGTGATGAACTGTGCAGTGATACGTCCCTGAATAAAGAAGACAGCTATGTTAAAAATTATACCGGCAAGAAGTATAAGAAAAAATATAAGACGGAGCGTGCAGTCCGTCTGACGGGAGAATTCCTGCCGCCAAAAGCACTTTCGGTTACCCATGGCTACTTGAATATCCCGATCCTGAAAGCAAAGGCAAAGGAATACGGTGTCAGCATCAATACATTTCTGACCGGTATTTTTGCCTATAGCATTTATAAAGAGCATCTGCACAGCCAGCCATATAAAAAACCGATCAGTATTTGTGTACCGGTTAATCTGCGCCCGTTTTACGGTTCGATCACAACGAAGAATTTCTTTGGCATGACTGCAGCAGTGCTGCGGGCTGATAAAGAAAACTACACGGTAGAAGAAGTGATCGCCAGGATCGATGAGAGCCTGAAGGAGCAGATCACCAAGGAAAATATGGACAGCCTGATCTCTTATAATGTATCGAATCAGAAAAACCTGATGCTGCGTATGGTTCCTTTGTTTGTAAAAAATCTTGCCATGAAGTGGGTGTATCGCAGTTCTGCGCTTGCCAACACATCGACTGTAACGAATGTAGGCAGTCTGCAGATCCGGGAGGATTACCGGCCTTATATCGATAAGATGCATGTCGTGCTTTCCATGACAAAGGGGCAGAATATGAAATGCAGTATCAGCTCTTATGAGGATACACTTGTGTATACGATCAGCTCCAAATTAAAGGATCAGTCGATCCAGAAGTGCTTTTTCCGCACGCTGTCGGAGCTGGGTGTACCTGTGACTATCGAAACGAATGGAGAAGCCTATGAAGTATTGTAAACAATGTAAAATTCAAATATTGGATCAGACAAGTGTCTGTCCGTTTTGTAGAAGTGTACTCGAAAAGGTGGATGAGAAGCAGACAGATCCCATGTATCCACAGGTTTCCATTCCGCAGAAAAAATACAGATTTCTGATGCGGATCAGTCTGTTTGTTTCCGTGATCGCCATGATCCTGCTTGGCGTGATCAATTATCTGACGTACGCGGGTCTGATGTGGTCGGTTATCTGTGATGCAGGTATTCTATACTTTTTATTGACACTGCGCTACACGCTTTTCAATCAGGATGAAGGGCATTTGATGAAGATCATGGTGCAGAGTCTGGCAGCAATCCTGCTCTGTGTGCTGATCGATCATATTCTGGGCTATCGCGGCTGGTCAGTCAATTATGCCATCCCCTGTGCGATTTTGCTGGTGGATACAGGTATTATCGTGCTCATGATCGTCAATATGCAGAACTGGCAAAGCTATATCCTGTTGCAGCTTGGCATGATCGTGATCGCAGGCATACAGATGCTTCTGTATGTTCTGCATATTGTGACAAGACCGCTTCTGAGCCTGATCGCACTGGTAAGCAGCGGCATACTGTTTTTGGGAACTATTTTACTCGGTGACCGAAGAGCAAAAAATGAACTAAAGAGGAGATTTCATATATGATCAAAATTTCGGAAGAAGAAGCAAGCTTCAAGGGTCAGCTTGTACGGGAACTGATCGCACGTGTAACGAGTGATCACCTCATCGGACAGAAATTCAAGAATGGAGAGATGCGGAAGAAGATCGTGGAACCGCCGTGGAGATGTCCGGCGGGATTTGAGATGGAAGAAATCCATCTGCCGCTTTTTTCGATGGAATATCTGACCAAAACGGAAGGACGAAGAGAAGACCGTGTTTTGCTGCAGCTGCACGGCGGTGGGTATGTGGGAAAGATCCACAATACCTATCGGAGCTTCGCCGTATTATATGCGGAGGCAGGAAAGGGAATGGACGTACTCTCTATAGATTACCGCGTTGCACCGGAAAATCCGTTCCCGGCGGCACTTGAAGATGCCATCACAGCATTTGACTGGCTGCGGGAAGTAAAAGGCTTTACGGAAGACGAGATCTATCTGGGCGGAGATTCCGCAGGCGGCGGACTCTGCATGGCACTTTGCCATTATCTGAAGGATCATGGCAGGAAACTGCCGAGAGGAATTGTCGCCATGTCACCATGGACCGATATGACGGCAAGTGGATCATCTTATGATGATAATTATGAAAGAGATCCGTTGTTTGGCAAAACAAGGGACAGTCTGATCTATAGCACAGATTACAGACAGGACCACGATCCGAAAAATCCGTATTTGTCGCCGCTGTTCGGAGACTTTACCGGATTTCCGCCGATGCTGATCCGGTCGGTACTTACGAAATGCTGCTCAGCGATTCGCAGCAGGCAGCAGCCAGGGCAAAAGAACAGGGCGTGCATGTGCGCCTGTCGGAATACGAGGGAATGTTCCACGTATTCCAGATGGCAATGATGCATCTGCCGGAATCCAAAAGAGCATGGCAGGAAGTAGAACACTTTTTTACGGTCGTTGACAGTATGTAAGTCTACTGCCAGCCACCATCCATAGTAATGATCTGTCCCGTCAGGTAAGAAGGAGAATGAATGATCATGCTGACCATTTTGGCAGCCTCGAGAGTCGTTCCGATTCTGTCTGCCGGGATTTCTCCTTTCAGGATTTCCATATCATCTACAGAAAAACATTTATTCATATCCGTATCAATCACACCGCAGGCAAGTGCATTGACCTGGATGTTACTCGGCGCTAACTCCTTGGCAAGTGCTTTCGTAAAGCTGTTCAGCCCGCCCTTGGATGCAGAATAGGCAACTTCCATGGAAGCCCCTACATTTCCCCAGACAGAAGAAATATTGATGATTTTTCCCTCATGCTTTTTCAGCATCAGAGGAATTGCAAGCTTGCTTGTATAAAAGCTGGCAGACAGATTGGTATGCATGACCTGATTCCAGTCGCTGACTTCCATATCGGACAACAGACCGACATAGGAAATTCCTGCGTTGTTGACGAGGACATCCAATGTATTGATTTTGGCAAAGCAGCGTTCCACAAAGCTGTAATCTCCGATGTCACCGACAAAACACTGACAGGAAACGGAATAGGTCTGTGAAAGCTCATCAGCCAGAGACTGTAGTCTCTGACCATTTGTCAGACAGGTCAGATAAAGGTGATATCCCTGCGTGGCGAGCTCGTGCGCGATCGCAGCACCGATACCGCGGGAAGCGCCTGTGATAAAAGCGTATTTTGGCATAGTATTTCTCCTAAATGACATGAATCTTCGGATCCATGATACAATAGATGATTTTTACAGATATAGTTTACACCATGCAGTATGTATTGTCACTTGGTATTACGATACTTTTTTGCATCTTTTGCCGCCATATCTTGTATAAATTTCCAGTAAAAAGACATACTGAATGTAAAAAGAAGAAAAGGAGACAAATGTATGAATGTGACATTGAAGGAAAAAAGAAAAGACGGCGGTTGAAGACCTGCAGACACAGGAAAAAAGCTGTATGGAGAAATACAGACGATATGAACAGGAAGCGAAGGATCCGGTATTAAAGGGATCTGTTTCATCAGCTGCATTTAAAAGAGAAAAAGCATTATGATTCTCTCGGACAGTTGCTTTCCGGTAACTGCCCGGATTGTGACTGCAACGATGCGGATGGCAAGAATTATAACCCAAAGGCAACTTACACTTCCATGAGCAGTCCGGAGGATAAGGAAAAAGCGACTGCTTTCTGGCAACGGATGCGATCGGAACGGAGAAACTCGTATCGGGCGAATACAATACAAATGTGTTTGTATTTGCAGAACCGTGTGTGAGAAAGCTGCTCGCAGACATTCAGATCGAAGAACAGAATCATGCAGAGATGCTGTTTAAATACAAAATGGCAAATGCCATGGCATAAAGTCAGTCTGCCGGTGCTTTCGGAAGGAGGCACCGGTTTCTTGCTGTATAGATGCGCACACTTTATTATGATGTGTTTTCGTTTGGGAAAATGTGTGGTAATATAATGATGCCAGGGGCAAAGGTCTAAAACCACATGAGCTTGCTCATAAGTGGTTGAAAGACCTGGGACCCGCCCCCGATATGAGCATAAAAGTGGGATGTTAATCCCACGATATGCAATATTGGGCAGGATTGTGGGAGTGCAGAGCACGGAACAATCCGCAGGCATCAAAGGCCCCGGGCTTTTGCCCCCGACATCATAGTACATGTTGGGAAAAGTATGGTATGAACGGTATAGACAGAAAGGATAAAAAGTATGGCACAAATATATGATCTGTTAATTATCGGAAGCGGTCCTGCCGGAATGGCAGCAGCCATTTATGCACAGCGTGCGGGATCAAAAGCTGTTGTTTTGGAAAAGACCGGTATCAGCGGCGGACAGGTCCTGACGACCTATGAAGTCGATAATTACCCGGGACTTCCGGAAATCAGCGGTTTTGACTTGAGTGAAAAATTTAAGGAACATGCCCTGCGTCTGGGTGCGGAGATCCGGACTGCAGAGGTTAAAAATATAATAGATCAGGGCGCGACAAAGGTGCTTAATACAGATCAGGGATGTCTGGAAGCAAGGACAGTTCTGATTGCTACAGGAGCACATCATGCGAAGCTGCATATTCCCGGAGAAGAAGAGCTGGCAGGCATGGGTGTTTCTTATTGCGCGACCTGCGACGGTGCCTTTTTCAGAAACCGTACGGCTGTTGTTGTCGGTGGCGGTGATGTGGCTGTGGAAGATGCGATCTTTCTGGCGCGCTTCTGTAAAAAGGTTTATCTGGTGCACAGAAGAGACAGCCTGCGTGCAGCAAAGCTCCTGCAGGAACATATGCTTTCTCTTTCCAATGTGGAAGTGATCTGGAATGCGGAGGTAACGGAAATCGCAGGAGAGGAACAGGTAGAGCAGGTAACTCTCTTCTATAATAAAGAAAACAGAGAAGAAGTACTTCCGACAGACGGTGTTTTCATTGCGGTTGGTACGATCCCGGATACCGCCTTTGTAAAAGGACTGGCAGGACAGGATGAAAAAGGGTATCTGATCGCAGGTGAAGACTGCAGAACATCCGTAAAGGTATCTACGCGGCAGGCGATGTCAGGACAAAAGCACTGCGTCAGATCCTGACAGCGGCAGCAGACGGCGCCAATGCGGTGACAAGTGTGCAGGAGGATCTGTTAACACTTTAAAACTGCGTAAATACGCCAACTTAATCGTTAAAGGAAATTTTAACCATTTTCTCCAATCGGGTTGACAAAGAGAGCTGTATGGTGTTATATTTTATTACAGATTTAACAAATTTGTAACAAATGTAAGAAATAATCAACAATTTTGGAGGAAGTATGTTAAACAAAAACAGAAAAATGTTTGCATTCGCACTTGCGGCTGCAATGACAATAAATACAGTAATTCCGGTATCTGCTTCATCTCTTTCAAGCACATTACCATCTGCCGGAGCTGCAACTACATTAAACGGCAGCAGCATTACCGTTGCTTCCAACGGAGATCTGAAGATGACAGCAGGTGCGGTTGTAGCAGAATAATCTGGAGAAGGCAACACTGCCACAGGAAGCAGAAGTCGGCGGAGAAACGGTTCTGGATGTCGCAGCGGAAGTTGCGGAAGAAGGGCAGACATTACCATTTCCGGTGAAGATGCAGTTGCGGAAAGTGCAGAAGCACAATATGCAAATCTTGTTATTGCAAAATGTAACGATTATGTCAATGTCAGACAGGAGCCGAGCGAGGAAGCAGAAATCGTCGGCAAGCTGTATAATAAATCAGTTGGTGATTTCGTATCGGAAGCAGACGGCGGATGGTATCAGATCACATCAGGCAGTGTAACAGGTTATGTTAAAGCAGAGTACTGTGTGACAGGAGAAGCTGCTATTGCACTGGCAAAGGAAGTCGGTAACAGAATCGCAACTGTTACAACAACCACTTTATTTGTAAGAGAAGAGCCAACCGTTGATTCGGCTGTACTTGGTATGGTTGGTCTGGAGGATGATCTTTCCGTATTACAGGAAGATGAACTGGACGGATGGGTAAAGGTTCCGATCGAAGAAGGTGAAGGATATGTATCCACAGAGTTTGTGGAGCTTCATACAGAGTTTGTAAAAGCAGAGTCCAAGGCAGAAGAAGAAGCCAGACTTGCAAAGGAAGAGGCAGAAAGAAAAGCAGCCAATGCAGCAGCCAGCAAGAAGAGTGGTAAGTCTTCTTCAGGAAGCGGATCTTCTGCATCTGTATCAGGCGGCGGTGCAGGCGCGAGCGTAGCAAGCTATGCACTCCAGTTTGTCGGTAACCCATATGTGTACGGTGGTTCCAGCCTGACAAACGGAACAGACTGCTCCGGCTTTACCATGAGCGTATATGCAAACTTCGGTATCAGCCTTCCACATTCTTCCGGTGCACAGAGAGGCTGCGGTTATGATGTAGGTGGTCTTGCAAATGCACAGCCCGGGCGATCTTGTATGCTACAGTGGTCACGTTGGTCTTTACATCGGCGGCGGACAGATCGTACATGCTTCTACAGCAGCAACCGGTATCAAGGTTTCCAATGCAGATTACAGAAGCGTACTTGCAGTCAGAAGAATTTTCTAATCTGAATAAAATAAGAGAAATGATAAGGAGCAGTTACCAGATGGTAGCTGCTCCTTTTAGGTTCCTTTCTCTACTCCGGGAACATCAGCCTGAAAAAGGCTTCTTTTAAATGGTTTGCTGTATCCGCGCGCAATCGGAACACGCTGCCCGGATTTCATGAAGATTTCGGACGCGTTGAAATGGTCTACATTAGGAAGGTAGACAAGGTAACTGCGGTGACATTTGAAAAAGCCATCTTCTTCCAGAAACTGATCTTCCACAACATGAAATGGGGTGATGGTCGTGATGACCTGTCCTGTCCGCAGATAAAAAAAGCACTTTTTTTATTCTGGGCTTCGGCAAATTCGATGTCATGAAAATACACCCGCTGGTAGCCTTGAACTGTTTTCAGAACCATATTTTTCTGATGGATGGTGCATGTATGACTGCATTCATCCAGCGTTTCCTTTAGCTTTTCGTAGGAAACAGGCTTCAAAAGATAGCCCTGTGCCTTAGTTTCATAGGATTCCAGGGCAAATTCAGGAGAGGATGTCAAATAGATGATCTGTACGACATTGTCATGCTGCCTGAGCTCCCTGCCGATATCAATTCCGTTTTGCAGTGGCATAAGAATATCCAGAAATACGATATCCATATGTGTACCTGTGATCTTAGAAAGCAGCGCATCTCCATTGTCAAAGGGAAACAGCTCTGCTGTGATACCGCTTTCCGCAGCCCATTGTCTGATCAAATTTACTGTATTCTGTAAAAAGTCCTGATTGTCATCACATAATGCTATTCGCAATTTAGACTCCTCCCTGCATCTGTTCTGTTCGTTCGTATTGTACTGTATCTGTACTTCTTTTTCAATATTACAACTGCATTTCGTGCCCAAAACGCTACATTACACGCGGTAAAACGTCTAAACTGTTTTACGATTTATAATAGAAGTAACGAGAGATCGTAATAAAAAACAGGGAGGTAATTGCATGAAAACAATAAGAAAGAAATCTGCAGGATGGAAGGGTGCTGCATGGCTGCTTTGTCTGAGCATGCTTATGACAGCTGTAGAACCGCTTGCAGTACAGGCGGAAGAAACGATCGATGTATCAAGTGTGATCGCTTCTGAGACTACGGAGCAGACAGCTTCGGAAGAAGCCGGGCAGGCTGCTTTGGAAGAAACAGAGCAGACGGTTTCAGGGGATGTTGGGGAAGATGTTTTATCTGAGATAGAAAGCGATACAGAAGAGGGGACAACAGCAGGAACAGGTGGAACATCCGAATTGGTGTCTTCCGAGATTCGGGACAGACGATTCCGGAGTGGACAGCGAAATTGGAAAATAATGTATTGACATTTTCATTAGTCGATGCCTATGCTGGTGTAGCTTCTTCTGTTATGAAACAGCAATGGTTTGCCCAATCATATTTGGATATGAAACGTGTCAATGAGTCTAAATTTTCTGGAACAAAATGTAGTGTATCTATTGATTTTTTCTCAGACGGACATGGAAGATGGTTTGCATGTTGCTTTCGCACAGGTATATGCGACCAGATATGCTGACAGTCTTCAGTGGCAGGCTGTCGTATATATTGAGAAAAAGGGATCGGATCTTTCTTTTTACTCTCCATATGCGAAGGAAAATACGGATCTTCTGAATGAATTAAATAAAAAAACAGAGGAACAGATTAAAAACTATACCAATCCGGCAACTATTGCATCTGTACAGGCAGACAGTTATGAAGAGGTTGTACAGACGGCAAAGGATCTTGTGAAGAACCTCAGTACAGCTGAGCAGAAAATTCAGGCAATTCATGATTGGGTTTGTAATAATCTTGCATATGATTATGAACTGCTGAATAATGGCGGAAACGTAGGAGATGAGCTTGATTATGCTTTTAAGAACAAGAGGGCTATTTGCGGAGGGTTTGCGACACTGGGAAATATTATGTTTCGTGCTGCAGGCATTCCAAGTTTATATGTTTCCGGTCTGGGATCTTCTGTAGGTGTATTTGATGAAACACATACAGGGCAGGGACATGCATGGAACGTTGTGTATTATAATGGTACATGGCATTACATGGATCTGACATGGGATTGCAATAATCAATATTGGGGAGAAGGAAGCTCCAAAAACAAATCCGGGCAGAAATGTAGTTATGGCAACTATGGAATACCGGCATATCGGATGGGGCTTGGTCATAAGCCAAGTGAAAGAGGTGCAGTATCTTACAGCAATACCATAAAAGGAATCATTGTAGAAGACACTAAAAGAAAAATATGCCTGCGGAGATGACATTTCCAAGGATTATAAGTTATATTTACAGACTACATACAAGTTTAATACTGGCGGAGATTTCTTCGGAAACGGAGGCTATTATACAGATAAGTTCGAACTTGGAAAAGGTCTGGGAGAACTCAGCGGTTATGATATGAATACACCCGGAAAGCAGACAGTTACTGTAGCCTACAAGGGCTTTACCACAACCTTTGATATTGAGGTAGTAGGTGTAGAGGGAATCAGAGTTGAGCCTGCAGAGAATGCAGTTTATGTCAAGGGCGATCATTTTATTCCGGAATATACCTTATATGCACAGATGACAGATGGTACAGAATCGCAGATTGACGTATCCAAATCGGAATGTACTGGTTTTGATATAACCAAGGCCGGTACACAGACTGTGAAAGTAACCTACCAGGGACATGAAACAACATTTGATATCAACGTACTGGATGTTGCAAAGCTTGCGGTAGAACCAAATACAGATAAATATTATCTGGTCGGAGATACATTTGTACCGGATTTCAAATTGTATCTGGTGATGGCAGATGATACAAAAACAGCCGTTGAGGATATTTCTGAAGTAGAATGCACCGGCTATGACATGAGCAGGGCAGGCACACAGACAGTGACAGTAAGCTATAAGGGCTTACAGGCAAGCTATGATATCAAAGTGGTAAGCATTACCGGGCTGAAGGTAGTGCCAAAAGTGACAGAGTACAAATATGGCAAGGCGTTAGATAAGAGTGGTAATGCAGTATATTATGTCCTTTCGGATGGAACGGAAGTGGCTTTGCCCACAAAAGATCTTGCATCTGTAAAATACAGAGGATACAGCAGATACAAGACAGGTACACAGACAGTAACTGTTACGTATAAAGGATATAAAGACAACTTATACAGTAACTGTAACAAAATCGGGCTCCGGTACAACAGGAACAGGTGGGACCACATCAGGCGGAACCACAACAGGAAAACAGGATGATACAAAGAAGCCGGGCAGCGGAACTACCACGAGAGATCCGGCAAAAGATCCGGTAAAAACCCCTGCAGCAGGCACTGTTTTAACAGCTTCCACAGGATCATACAAGGTAACAAAGGCAGCTGCGGCAGCCGGAGAAGTTGCTTACTATGGACCGAAAAACAAAAAGGTTACCAAAATCACCATTCCACAGACAGTGACGATCGATGGTATTACTTATAAAAGTAACTTCTATTGCAGATAAGGCCTGCCAGAATTGCAAGAAATTGAAAACCGTAACGATCGGAAGCAATATTGCAAAGATCGGCAAATCAGCATTCAGTGGCTGTAAAGCGATCAGGACAGTGACGATCAAGACGACAAAGCTGAAAGCAAAATCAATCGGTGCAAAGGCATTTAAGGGCATTACCAAAAAGGCAACCTTTAAAGTACCAAAGAAGCAGAAGAAAGCGTATAAAAAGATCATCTGCAAGAAGGGTGCTCATAAGAAGGCAAAATTTAAATAAGGTACATAATACATAATAAGGTAAGGGGCTCCGGGAAAAATTCCCGGAGCCCTTTTAAAGCATTTGCTGTTTGACATGCGTCAAACAGCTTCCATATTCAGTTGTCGTTATACTACTTTCCAGATTTGCACTGTTTCAGCCGCTCTTTCTGCTGTGCGATCATTGTTTCCAGCTCTGAGATCTCATCTGCTGTGATCGGCTCATTTAATAAGCCCGCTACCAGATGTGGTACGGAAAGCCCTTCAAAGGAATGGAAATCGCGAATTACCTGGCTGACACCGAAATCCTGCTCGGTGATCAGCGGTCTGTAGCTTCGTGTCAGTACGGTTCCGCTGTATACGATGTCTGCGACTTCGATATACTTGTATTTTAACAGGTTCCGCAGTACTGCCTGTACCGTATTGATCGTCAGATCCGGTTTGAGCGTGGCAATTTCAGATGCGATAAGCGGATGATCCGTGTGCCATAATAATTGCAGGATCTCCAGTTCTCGGTTTGTAATTTTCTGAAAAGGTTGTTTCTTTGGCATGTTATTTATTCCTCCTAACATGGAATCCAGTCAGTAAGCCATTTTTCATTGGTTGTATCATATAATCTTCTGTACAGCTTTCCATTGATCGTCTTATAGTACCATTTTGTAATGGGTTTTCTGGCAGTTATGGAAGATGCGGCTTCATCGGCTGTAGCTTCCGTTGCTGTAGCAGGTGCTGCAAAACTTGTGACACTGAGAGATGGCAGAGCCACTGCCAGTGTACTGCAGATGAGTAATGCATAAATTGTTTTTTTCATGGTAAATCCTCCTTTTCATAAATGGGTATGTCCGGTAAAGTTGCCGGATCCTCAAAAGATCCTATATATGTATTGTCTATATAGAGCTCATACAGGGAATCCCCTGCTTGGATGGCATAGCTGCCTTTTGTTGGGATAGAAAAAGCATTTGGCTCATCAGCAGGTAAATCCAAAGAAGTTGGTTCTATAACCACAGCATACGATAAAAAGGTAACAAGAAGCATCATGGCAACAAAGCCATATTGCCCGCGTTTCCTGCGGGATGTCTGTGGGGCATCGATACTTTCCATGACATTGCGATACCGCCGCGTCAATTCTGAATTTGTATAGCCGTCAAAGGAAAGCCCGGAAGAGGAAAGCAGGGGATTATGGATGCTCTGCTTTGCCACCTTGACCAGACATTCCAGATATTCCATCTTTTCCATATCGTCCAGCAGCTCGGTTGCCAGCAGATCTGCGGATTCCTCAATGTATATGCCTATTTTTCTGTGGAACAGGTAAAACAGCGGGTTCCACCAGAAAACAACACGGAGAAGCTCGATCAGCCAGATATAAATCGTATCACCGTGCAGATAGTGGGCTGTTTCATGGGATAAAACATAATACCATTCCTGCTGTGACAGGGTGAGCGTTGGAACAACGATCACCGGATGAAGTAGTCCGGTCACAAAAGGAGAACTGAGCGCCCTGCTTTCTCTGATACGGAATCTGGAGCGTGCAAAATGCCTTTCTTCCAGAATGCGGTCAAATTGTGAAAAAGAACAACCGGATCCTGCGCAGCGGGAAAACGGCGGATGATCATATGCAGCCTGCAATAATGATAGAGCAGGTGTACAGCCGACACAATTATACCAATTATCCAGATGCCTATTATGATATGTGCAATGGAAAAGCGGAGTTTCCCAAATGTAGCGGATTGGTTAAGAAGCCGGTTTATTGTGGGATATCCTATGGTCACACCTATCGTATGGGTAAAGGAAAATTCATGCGGATACAGGAACCGTACAAGGAGAAGCCCGGTACAGAGTAAAATATCCAGATAGAGGCTTTTTTATAGCATTTCAGAAAAAGCCACATCAAGAAACCCATCACACAACAGCAAATTGAAACAGTTATCAGCAAGCGAACATAACCGCCCATGTTTCACCCCTCTCTTTTCCTGTTACAGGAAAATTATAATACGAATGCGCAGAATAATCAATCTAAAATTATTCTGAAAATAAAAACACATAAACTGCAATAACAATGTAAATATAATATTGGTACATATGCAGACAGAAAATTGTCTGTATTTTTATAATACAACAGGCACCGGGTTTGGCGCCGGTGCCTGTACATATCTTTACTATTCTGTTTTGCTTTCCTGTAACAATGCCCGCTGTTTTCGGATCACTTCCTCCAGCTCATCAATTTCGGAGGAAGAAACGGGTTCATTTAAAAGACTGGCTACCAGATGGGATACGGAAAGTCCCCTAAAGGAATGAAAGTCACTGATCACCTGATCAATACCAAAATCCTGCTCGGTAATAAGAGGCCGGTAGCTGCGTGTCAGAACAGTACCGCTGTATACGATCTTTGCCACCTCGATATATTTGTGCTTCAGCAGATTGCGCAGAACGGATTGAACGGTGTTGACGGTCAGATCCGGTTTCATGGCTGCAATTTCAGATGCGATAAGCGGATGATCCGCATGCCATAAGAGCTGCATGATCTCCAGTTCACGGTTTGTAATTTTCTGAAAGGGTTGTTTTTTAGGCATATTATCTGATCTCCTTTTCGTAAATGGGTATTTCCGGCAGATTGGCCGGATCTTCAAAAGTTCCTATCAATACATCATCCATATATAGCTCATAAAGAGAGTCATTGATCTTGATCGCATAGCTGTTGTTTGTCTGTATGGTAAAGGACGCCGGCTCATCGGCAGGTGTCTTTGTAGAACTTGGTTCCACTATGATACCATAAGAGAGGAAAGTTGCAAGAAGCATGGCGGCTATAAAACCATATTTTGTGATACGATTGCCGAATGTGGCTTCCTGGCGAATACATTTTGTAATACAGGCAAAGCGCTTTTTTTCAATTCCGAATCCCCGTAGCCGTCAAAGGTAAGGACTGCTGAACGGAGCACAGGGTTATGCCGGCTTTGACGGGCAACCTTTAACAGACATTCCAGATAGTCCAGCTTTTCTGCAGCATTCAGATCTTCTATGGCAAGCAGATCGGCGGACTGCTCGATACAGACAGATATTTTCCGGCGGAATAAATAAAAAAGCGGATTCCACCAAAAAACTACGAGGAGTATCTCGATAAGCAGCTTGTACAAGGTGTCGCCATGTCTGTAATGTGCAGTCTCGTGGGACAATATATAGTACCATTCTTTCTCTGACAGGGACAGTCCCGGAACGACGATGACCGGATGAAAATAACCGGTCACAAAAGGGGACTCCATTTCGGTATCTTCTTTTAAGGAAAAGGTGCATCTTGAAAAGTGTTTTTCTTTCAATATCTGATCAAGCTGCGAGCGGATATTGTCATCGGAGCAGACTGGAAGCCGGGAGACCGATTTTTGCAGAACTATATAATGGCGCAGGAAACGGAAACCGTTCCAAAGGCTTCCGGCGATCCATATACCAAGCAGAAGTGCTGCCACAGGAAATTTAATCCGGCCGATAGAGAGAGTTTGGTTAAAAAATTCATTCAGTGTGGGATATCCCTTTGTGATATAAACGGAGTGCGTAAACGGAAACTCGTAAGGATACAGAAAACGGACAAGGAGCAGACTGCTGCAAAGCAGAAGAACCTTAATGGATGCTTTCTTATTATATAGTAGAAAGAGCCACATCAAAAGACCGGTGATGCAGCAGCATACGGTGATCGTGATCAGTAATCTGAGAGTGTCCGCCAGTATCATGAGTAAGTCCCCTTTTTCTGTTCTGTATCATGATGTCGGGGCAAAAACACCGATTTCGGTGCCTGCGGATTGTTCCGTGCCATGCACTCCCACAATCCCGACATCATATCATAACATATTTATCATTATAGTAAGGAAGAGGTAGAAAAACAATAAAAACAAAAAT
>VOFC01006390.1_pt1 | contig 29506 bp, 49 predicted proteins | sample 5384161 | NCBI WGS metagenome assembly VOFC01 (sample SAMN12384722, study PRJNA508395) | human gut metagenome | isolation source: healthy gut B | host: Homo sapiens | reverse complement strand
AGAAGTGATTCTTTTTAGAGAGATAGAAAAAATTATGAATTTTAATTGAATTTTGGTAAATTATGTTGTCTTTAAGAATATTTATAGGATCACAAAAAATTGAAAACAGTTTAATTGGTGGAGAGGGTGATTCGAACCCTCTCCTTTTGAATAAAATTAATAGCGTTACCTATTCCCCACATTCAATTACTATAACTTCACAACTATCTAATTTAAGCGAAACTTCATTAATTTCCTTTCTTCCAATATTTGAAAGAACAACTTTTTAACAGGAAACTTCAATTCTATAGTTTTAGCATCTTTTCCAAAGTTTGCAGCTACAAGGATGCGCTGGCTGTCTGACACTCGATAATAAGCCATTACATATTCAGTATCTTCATAGGCAGGTTCAAATACACCGTAAGTGAATACTTCTTTGTATTCAGGAGATTTACGTGTAGCCACTAACTTTCGGTAGTAATTTAAAACAGAGTCAGGGTCGTTTTCCTGATTTTGTACGTTAATGTCCTTATAGTTAGAATTAACTTTAAGCCAAGGTGTTCCTGTTGTAAAACCGGCATTATCAGAATCACTCCATTGTACAGGAGTTCTGGCATTGTCACGACTCATTTTGCTACATACAGCCAAAAGCTTCTTTATCTGACAGACCGGCACTTATGGCCAGATTATACTGGTCAATTGTGTTAATGTCGTTATATTCTTTAACATCGTTCCAAACGGCATTCTGCATTCCGATTTCCTGTCCCTGATAAATAAAAGGGATTCCGCGAAGAAGTACGCTTACAGTTCCCAGCATCTTTGTTCCAAGAGGATTTCTTGCATATTCAGGCAAAAAATCTTGAAACACCTCTAGGTTCATCATGGTTTTCAATAATATTAGCTTCAATACCACATTTTTGAACCTGAAGCTGTGAGTTTATAATGGTTTTACGCCAATCATTAAAATTAATATCAGGTGCATCGTACCAACCATGAGCACCGTTGCTAAGGGCATGGGCACTAAAGTCAAAAAATAGTAGAGAAGTGTCCGTTTTCACCGATAAATTGTGAAAGCTCATCTTTATGCATATTGAAAACCTCAGCAACGGTAAAGGCATCGTACTTTTCAAAAGTATTTTTCTTAAGGTCTTCTAAGTATTCACCAACACCTTCAACATTTTCAACCATTCGCCAACAACCGGCAAGACCGTCAGCACCGTCAGGTTCAAGATTAGGAAAGTCTAAATCTTTTTTTTGATGTTAATAATTGCATCAATTCTAAAACCGGCCAAACCTTTTTCAAGCCACCAGTTAATCATATCGTAAAGTTTCTTGCGTAATGTAGGATTTTCCCAATTTAGATCAGGCTGTTCTTTGGCAAACATATGGAAATAATATTTGTCAGTTCCGGGAACCGGTTCCCAACAATTGCCACCAAAATAAGAACGGTAATTGCTAGGTGGATTGCCGTCTTTACCTTTTTCTAAAATAGAAATAATCGGCGTATTCCCCATCAGGGTCAGCTAAAGCTTTTTGGAACCATTCGTGTTTATCTGAACAGTGATTAATAACCAAGTCCATAATAATATACATATTACGTTTTTTTTTGCTTCTGCCAGCAATTCGTCAAATTCTTCCATTGTACCAAATTCTTCAGCAATAGAATAATAGTCAGAAATATCATATCCCTGATCTACAAAAGGTGATTTGTAAATAGGAGAAAGCCAAATAATATCAACTCCTAAATCCTTTAAATAATCAAGCTTAGAAATAATACCTCTTAAATCTCCGATTCCATCTCCATTACTGTCTAGAAAACTTTTTGGATATATCTGATAAGCTACTTTGTCATGCCACCACTTTTTTTCATTGCTTTTACCTCGTTATTGCCATATTAATTAAGGCAAACTCTTTCTTTTGTATTGATTATTTGATTACACGGATTATTCCATGCCTTGCAATCTTACAATTCTTTAATTATAGAATCATATTGGGAAATATTGCTTTGTGTATTATACTGCTATTATAAAATAAAAAAAAACTATAATTCTTGCATAATTTTTACAAAGTATAACACAATACTGCTTTTAGAGGAGAGATTTATGATAATGTTTAAAAATTAATCTCTGGCATCTTTTTCTATATTTACCCGGTGTAATTCCGTATTTCTTTTGAAACACCTGTTAAAATAGGACAAATTATCAAAACCGGTATTTATTGCAATATTAATTATGTCATCAGAAGTTGTGGTAAGAAGTTTTGCTGCAACTTCGAGTCTGTAATCGTTAAGATATTGTACAAAACTCATCCCCATGGTTTCTTTAAAGAACTTCATAAAATATGATTTACTATAGAAGCAATGACCGGCAATTTCTTCAATGGAGATATTATCCTGAAAATGTTCAGCAACATAAGAAAGAATTGTTTTTTATTTTTTCAAGAGATTTTTTGCTAATTGGTTTATTTTCATTTCGCCCACAATTGGATATCAGAAGGTAAAAAATCTGAAAAAAGATAAGATTTGACAGCTAGCTGATATGCATAAGGACGTTTGTCACACAATTTATCTATTTCGTTAATTAAAGAATAGAGAGAGTCGTGAAAATCAAAGTTACTATTAATTACAGGATATATATTTAGATTTCCTGAAAGTAAAGGTTGAATAAACTTGTCATTGCACAAATCATAGCCTGAAGATTTAAGAAGACTTGATTTAAAAAGTAATATTTTCATATTCCATAATACTATAATCTTTTTTGGCTAATAGAATGAAGTTGTCCCGGAAAGACGAAAACAACATCACCGGCGTTAACAGTATACGTTACAAGATTAACATTAACTAACCCCTGTCCTTTTTTGATTACAATTAGTTCAACTTCGTTATGCCAGTGAAGATTAACTGATTTGAAATCTAGTGGAATAGAGCACAAATAAGTATTATAAGGAAAAAATCATTGGGCGTATGTTTTTTTTTTCGTGGTAAATTTCGTATTGATTCTTCTCCATAAAGTACCTCCCAAAATCAAAAAAAGATAGTATTGTGCAAAAAAACAAAACTATAATGCAATATTTTTAATGATAACAGTATTATAATATAGTCACAAATATAAAACCACATTTTTTTTTGGAGGTATTAAAATGAATCTTTCGGAAATTATTAAATCAGAGTATAATAAGTCAATTTCAGAATGTACAAACGAGGAAATTTACAATGCTTTACTTTACTTTGGTAAAAAACAATGGCAGAAGGAAAACAGCATAAAAATTCAAAGAAGAAATTATACTATATTTCAGCAGAATTTTTAATAGGAAAGCTTTTTGTCTAATAACCTTATTAATCTTGGAATTTATGATGATATAAAAGAAGAACTTGCAAAAAATGGCAAGGATTTATGTGAAATAGAAGAATTTGAAAAGGAGCCATCTCTTGGAAACGGAGGACTTGGAAGACTTGCAGCTTGTTTTCTGGATTCTATTGCAACATTAGGACTTAATGGTGACGGAGTAGGATTAAACTATCATTTCGGATTATTCAGACAGGTATTTAAGAATAATGCACAGACTACAATTCCAGATCCATGGCTTACAGAAAAAAGTTGGCTTACAAAGACTGATGTAACATATACAGTTAAGTTTAGAGATATGAATGTTACTTCAAGAATGTATGATATTGATGTGACCGGTTATGACAGCACAACTAATAAACTTCACTTATTTGATATTGAAAGTGTAGATGAAAATATTGTAGAAGACGGAATCAATTTTAACAAAGAGGATATTGAAAAGAATCTTACACTATTCCTTTATCCTGACGACAGTGATGATGCAGGTAGAATTCTTAGAATTTATCAGCAGTATTTTATGGTATCAAGTGCAGCTCAATTAATTCTTGATGAAGCAGTAGAAAAAAGGGATGCAAGTTATATGACTTAGCTGATTATGCAGTTATACAGATTAATGATACACATCCAACAATGGTTATTCCTGAACTTATCCGTTTAATGGTAGAAAGAGGACTTGAAATGGATGATGCCATTGAAGCTGTAACAAGGGCATGTGCGTATACTAATCATACAATTTTAGCAGAAGCTCTAGAGAAGTGGCCTATATCATATCTTAAGAAGGCGGTGCCACAGCTTATTCCTATTATTGAAGTATTAGATGATAAAGTAAGAAGAAAGTATGATGATGGTTCAGTTTACATTATCGATAGAGAAGAAAAGAGTACACATGGCTCACATTGACATTCATTATTCATCAAGTGTTAATGGCGTGGCGTCACTTCATACAGATATTCTTAAGAATGTAGAATTAAATAATTTTTATAAAATCTATCCTGAAAAGTTTAATAATAAGACTAATGGAATTACGTTTAGAAGATGGCTTATTCATAGCAATCCACAGCTTACAGAGCTTATTACATCACTTATTGGGGATGGATTTAAGAAAGATGCAACAGAATTAGAAAAACTTTTGGATTATAAAGACAATGAGGAAGTATTAAACAAGATTCTTAGTATTAAAAACACAAAGAAAGCAGAATTGAAGAATGCCTTAATGGAAAGACAGAATGTAGAAATTAATGAAAACTCTATTTTTGATATTCAAATTAAGAGACTTCACGAATATAAACGTCAGCAATTAAACGCATTATATATAATTCATAAATATTTAGAAATTAAAGCGGGCAAAAAGCCAACAACTCCAATAACAGTAATTTTTGGTGCGAAGGCAGCTCCTGCATACATCATTGCACAGGATATAATTCATCTTATACTTTTGCCTTCAGGAATTAATAAATAATGACCCTGAGGTTAGTCCATATCTTAAAGTTGTTATGGTAGAAAACTACAATGTAACATTAGCTGAAAAATTAATTCCTGCATGCGATATATCAGAACAGATTTCACTTGCATCCAAGGAAGCAAGTGGTACAGGTAACATGAAATTCATGCTCAATGGAGCAGTAACTTTAGGTACTGAAGATGGTGCTAATGTAGAAATTCATGACCTTGTTGGAGATGACAATATTTACATTTTTGGTGATTTAAGTGAAACTGTTGTAGAAAGATATGCTAACGGAAGCTATTGTGCTGCACAGTACTATAACAATAATCCGGTTATTAAAGAAGTAGTTGATTTTATAACAGAAAGCGAACTTATGTCCATAGGTGACAAAGAACGTCTTGAAAGACTTTCAAATGAACTTATTGGAAAAGACTGGTTTATGACATTCCCTGATTTTGATGCATATGTAAAAACAAGAGAGCAGGCCTATGCTGATTATGAAAATAGACATGATTGGGCTAAGAAGATGCTTGTAAATATTGCAAAAAGCAGGATATTTCTCATCAGATAGAACAATTGAAGAATATAATAGAGATATTTGGAAATTGGAACAGTAGCATATTATGCTCAGATAATAAATAATTTTTAGCTTTAAAAGAGAAGTCGCACATATAAGTGTGTGGGCTTCTTCTTTATTAAAACTGAATTAAACAAATCTAAAATATATGGAATTAAATACTTTTAAAATCGTATCTGAAAACTATAAAAATCAAGAAAAAACTCAAAAAAATACCAATAAAACAAAAAAAACACCCTCATATAATAGCATATTCACTAGAAAGAAAAAATAACAAATATATTCCAAATGCATAAAAACACATAAAAACGTTACTAATACTATACAATGTGCACAAAAGAAAGAACTAAAAATTAGCTAAAAGGCCGAATTGTGAAAAAAGGTGAAAATAGTATTGTAAACGTTTCCGAAAAGTGCTACTATCAGGACATAGGAAAACGTTTCCAAATAAATTGTAAGTACCAACATTTATTTGAAAATGACGGATAACCTAAATACATATTTTAAGTAAAAAGGAGAAATGAATATGCGTAAGAAATTATTAAGTGTAGCATTGTGTGCAACAATGGTAGCAGGGTTATTAGCAGGTTGCGGTAGCAGTTCAAAGAGCGACAAAGCAAGCTCAGATTCAAAGGGTTCAGTTTACTGGTTAAACTTTAAACCGGAAGCAGATGAAGCTTTACAGGGAATTGCAAAGACATACGAAAAAAAAAAAATGGAGTAAAAGTAAAAGTAGTTACAGCAGCTTCAGGAAACTACAATTCAACATTAACATCTGAGATGGGTAAATCAGCAGCTCCAACATTATTTGTTGTTGGTAACCAGGCAGCAGTTAAGACTTGGGATGATTATTGCATCGATCTTAAAGATACAGATGTTTACAAAGAATTAAGTACAGATGCATTTAACTTAAAAGATGAAAACGGCAAGGTTGCGTCAATGGGTTATTGTTATGAAAGTTACGGAATTATTGTAAATAAGAAATTACTTAAGAAAGCAGGATATGAAATTACAGACATTAAGGATTTCGCTTCATTAAAGTCAGTTGCAGAAGATATCCACAAGAGAGCAGACAAGCTTGGATTTGATGCATTTACATCATCAGGTATGGATGACGCTTCATCTGAGATTCACAGGACATTTAGCTAACATGTCTTTATTCTATGAAGGAAGAGATGACGGATGGAAAGAAGCTCCTGCAGAAATTAAGGGAACATACTTAGATAACTTCAAAAAATGTTTGGGATTTATATATCAACAACAGCAAATACGACAAGAAAACTTTGGCAACAGGTGGTTACGATGCTGAAGCCGAATTCAAGAAGGGCGAAGCAGTATTCTACCAGAATGGTACATGGGAATATGATGCTTTGAAAAAGTCAATTTCAGACGATGATATGCAGATGATTCCAATTTACTGTGGAGTTGAAGGTGAAGAAAAAAGCAGGTCTTTGTTCAGGAACAGAAAACTGTTGGGCAGTTAATGCTAAGGCTTCAAAAGCAGATCAGAAGGCAACACTTGAATTTATGAAATGGTTAGTAACATCAAAAAGAAGGAACAAAAGTTATGGCAGAACAGTTTGGTGCAATCCCTTATAAGAAGGCAGCAGACAGCGGTAACGTATTCTTAAAGAATGCTAACGATTTACTTGAAGCAGGAAATTACAATGTTGACTGGTCATTTAACTACACACCTAACGTAGATGAATGGAGAGCAAGTCTTGTAGCAGCAATGAACAAATATGATGCAGGCGGATCATGGGATGATGTTAAGACAGCATTCGTTCAGGGCTGGGCTACTCAGTACAAAGCAGCTAACAAGTAATAAGGTTTTAGATTGATAAGTATAAAATCATAATTAAATTATTAACACATTGTGGGGCAGGCAGTGTCTGCCCCTTTATTAAAAAAATAGAAAAATATTGAAAATTCTATTTTGAATAAGAATTAGGAGGAGATTGAAGTGAAAGGAAAAAAAGAAAAAACATAATGGTGGAACATCTGTAAATTCTAAACTTCTTCGCAAACCTATTCAAAGATGCTTTCTTCTATTTTTAGCACCTACATTTTTAGCATTTTGCATTGGATTTATATATCCTTTCTTGAGAGGTATTTATTTATCATTTGTAAATTTGTTACAATAGGTGATGCTTCTTTTTTGTAGGTTTTAGAAATTATATGGATGCATTTAATGATGCGTCATTTATACATGCATTTTGGTATACAGCTTTGTATGCAATAGTATCCCTATTTATAATAAATGTGTTAGCTTTCTTAATAGCATATTTATTAACATTGGGGATTAAGGGAGCAAACTTATTCAGAACAGCATTTTTTATGCCTAACCTTATAGGTGGTATTGTTCTTGGTTATATTTGGAGTATGATTTTCAATGGCGTTTTAGGAAAAATTAATACTTCAATTCTTATGGAAACAAGATATGGCTTCTGGGGATTAATTATTCTTATGTGCTGGCAACAGATAGGTTATATGATGATTATCTATATTGCAGGTTTGCAGGCAGTTCCGGGAGAATTAATTGAAGCAGCAAAAATTGATGGAGCAACAAAATGGCAGACATTGACAAGAGTTACAATTCCAAATATTATGCCATCAATTACAATTTGCTTTATTTTTAACAATAACAAATGGATTTAAACTTTTGATCAGAACTTAGCTTTAACAAACGGACAGCCGTTTGAACAGTTAAAGGATGGTTCAGTTATAAAGACAACAGAAATGTTGGCACTTAACATTTACAACACATTTTATGGACAGTCTCTTACAGGTAAGGGAGTTGCCCAGGCGAAAGCCGTTATATTCTTTATCTTAGTTGCAGGTATATCAATTATCCAGCTTAAGGCAACAAGATCTAAGGAGGTGCAGCAGTAATGAACAATGAGAAAACAGTGAATTCAACAATTAAAGATTCTACAGTGAAAGCTACACCGAAAAAGAAAAAAATGAAAGAGACAAGTGAAATTCCATTAAAACATGGAAAACTGTTGACTACAATAATGACAATTGTAACTTTAGTTTATGTGTGTCCTATATTTATTGTGTTAATGAACTCTTTCAAAGCTAACACCTTTGTAAAAACAGACACATTTGCATGGCCTACTGGTGAGGCGTTAGTAGGTTGGGCAAACTATATCAAAGGTTTTACATTTGGAAATTATCCGTTTTTTTAAATCGGTATTATATAGTTTTGTAATTACAGTTTTATCAACAGCGTTGATTTTGATTTGTACATCAATGGCAGCATGGTACATAGCAAGAGTTGACAGCATGGTTTGTAAGATAGTATATTACTTGTTTGTTTTTTCAATGATAGTTCCGTTCCAGATGGTAATGTTCACATTGTCAAATACAGCAGATTCATTGGGACTTAATACACCTTGGACTATTCCGGTTATATATTTAGGATTTGGTGCAGGTATGGCAGTATTTATGTTCACAGGATTTATTAAAGGTTTACCACTTGAGATTGAAGAAGCAGCAGCAATTGATGGATGTGGACCAATCAGAACATTCTTTATTGTTATTATTCCAATGTTAAAACCAACATTAATATCTGTAGGTATTCTTGAAATTATGTGGATATGGAACGATTACTTACTTCCATATTTGGTTCTTGATCTTGATCAGTACAGAACTATTCCAATTCATATTCAGTACTTACAGGGAAGCTACGGTTCAGTAGATTTAGGTGCAATAATGGCACTTATCATTTTAAGTATTATACCTGTAATATTCTTCTACTTAACATGTCAGAAGCATATTATTAAGGGTGTAGCTGCAGGAGCAGTAAAAAGGTTAAAACATATGAGGAGAAGCTATGAGGGCTAGTGGAATTTTATTACCAATTTCAAGTTTGCCGGGAAAATATGGCATTGGAAGTTTTTCAAAGGAAGCATATAAGTTTGTGGATTTTTGAAAAATTCCAATCAAAAATATTGGCAGATACTACCTATAGGACCAACAAGTTATGGAGATTCACCATATCAGTCATTTTCTACATACGCAGGAAATCCTTACTTTATCAGTTTAGAAGATCTAATAGATCAGGGATTGTTAACAGAAGAGGAATGTAAAAGGTAAAGTTTGGCAACAGGGCTGATACAGTTGACTATGAAAAATTGTATAACGGCAGATTTAAACTTTTAAAGAAAGCGTACAAGAAAAGTAACATTGGTGAAAAAAAAGAGGAGTTCAAAAAGTTTAAAGATGAAAACTGCTATTGGTTAAATGATTATGCAATGTTCATGGCCATAAAGGAAAGATTTGAAGGCAGAAGCTTTGATAATTGGGCTGAAGATATAAAACTTAGATGGAAATATTCTATGGAATATTACAAAAAAAGAGCTAAGCGAAGAAATTGAATTTTATGAATTTGTCCAATATGAATTTTATAGGCAGTGGTATAAATTGAAAAAAATATGCCAACGACAATGGTATAAAAATTATTGGAGATATTCCAATATATGTGGCTTATGATAGTGCAGATGTTTGGTCACATCCTGAGTTATTCCAAATGGATAATGATGGAAAGCCTACAGCTGTTGCAGGTTGTCCACCGGATGGATTTTCTGCAACAGGACAGCTTTTGGGGAAATCCCTTATACAAGTGGGAATATCATAAGCAGACTAATTATGATTGGTGGATAAAGCGAATAGAAAGAAGTGTTCAGTTATATGATGTTGTACGTATTGATCATTTTAGAGGGTTTGATGAATATTATTCAATACCTGCAGGTGATAAGGATGCAACGAACGGACATTGGGAGAAAGGACCTGGAATAGATTTATTTAATGCTATAAAATATTGCTTAGGTAATGTTAATATTATAGCTGAGGATTTGGGATACATAACTGATTCAGTAAGACAGCTGGTTAATGATTCGGGATTTCCGAATATGAAGGTTTTGGAATTTGCTTTTGACAGCAGGGATTCATCCGGACCGAGAGATTATTTACCATACAATTATGACAAAAAACTGTGTAGTGTATACAGGAACTCATGATAACGAAACGTTAAAGGGATGGTTAGACAGTATTGAACCGGAAGAAATAGAGATGATTCAAAAATACATAGGAAGAAAAGTAGAAGACAAGTCAGAATTAGTTGATGAAGTTATTCGTATGGCTCAGGCATCTACTGCCAATATATGTATTATTCCTATGCAGGATTATTTACATCTTGATAACAAGGCAAGAATGAATACACCATCAACGTTGGGGGTAACTGGTGCTGGCGTGCAAAATCCACACAAATTACAAAAGAAATTATCCAATACAATAAAAGAATTAACAGTTATTTATGGTAGAGGATAAAATAAAAAAAAAAAGCTGCGAAAATTAATTTTCGCAGCTTTTTGCATAAATAACATGTATATGATAGAATACCAGATTGTGGAATTAAAAAAATATATAATTATATATAACGAAAGGGGGAAAGGCGTGGCAAATTTAACTATTAAAGACATAGCGAAAATATGCGGAGTTGGAATTAGCACTGTCTCTCGAGCAATTAATGATGATCCAGGCATTAATCAGAATACCAGAAAAAGAATTCTTAAGGTTATAAAAGAATATAATTATGTTCCTAACAATAGTGCCAGAAATTTGAAAATGACAGAATCTAATACGATAGCACTGTTAATAAAAGGTATTGATAACCAGTTCTTTCAGGGAATGTTAAAAATATTTGAGGAAGAACTTAAAAACATGAATATACATTTTTACTTCAAGCAGTAGGTGAGGACCAGGATGATGTAAGTGTAGCAGTACAGCTTGCAAAGGAGAAAAAACGATTAAAAGGCTTAATTTTTCTTGGTGGACAGATGGATTATCTTGACACAAGGCTTGAAGAAATAGGAGTACCATATGTACTGTGTACTGTAGCTGTTAATATGACAGCACCAAAAAGAAAGTGTTCATCAGTTTCTATTGATGATGAAAAGGAAAGCTACAGAGCAGTAGATTATCTTTGCAAAAAGGTCATAAGAAGATAGCTATGATTTCAGGTAAAAGTAGTGATCAGGCAGTAGGTGGTCTTCGATTAAAGGGGTACAGGGAAGCTTTGGAAGATAATGGCATTAAAGTGAATGAAAACCTTGTACGATATATGAAAGATGATATTCCTGAATATTCAGTGGCAAACGGTTATGAAGTAACAAAAGAATTATTGCAGTCAAAAGAAGAGTTTACTGCACTTTATGCTATTTCTGATTTGACAGCTTTTGGTGCATATAAGGCTATTTCAGAGGCAGGTAAGAAAATACCTGATGATTACTCTGTTTTAGGGTTTGATGGAATTGAAATGTCAAAGTATTTTCAACCGTCATTATCAACAATGAAACAGCCATGTGAACAGATGGTAAAATCATCAATAGAACTATTAATGGATATCATAAATGGAAAAGATGAAAAGAAGCAGTTGATTTTCCAAGCTGAACTTTTGGAGAGATTCTGTAAAAGAAATATAAAAATGATTAAAGATTGTATTTGCGTCTTGTATAAAATGATTAATAATTGTACTTGTGTCTTGTTATCAGAAGAAAATAATAGACTTGGAGATATTAAATTAAGTATAAGAGCAGTTTAGAGAGGGAAAAACAGTGTTTGGAATAGACAGTAAATTTTATGAAGTGGTATCAAGAATAGCGGATTTGGTAGTTTTAAATTTGTTATTTGTTTTATGCTCATTGCCTATAATTACTATAGGTGCTTCAACTACAGCACTTTACGGGGTGACCAAGAAGATGGCAGAAAACAGAGAAGGATATATTTTTAGAAACTATTTCAGACTGTTTAAAGAAAATTTTAAACAGTCAACAATGATGTGGATTATATTATTATTGTTGGCATTAATACCAACAATTGATTTGTACATAATTAATAGTTTTGAAAAAAATAATAGTAACAACAACAGCGCTAAAAGGTTTAATGCTTGCAGCAGCGCTTGCTATTTTGTTTGTGTTTTTATATGCAATGGCACTTCAAAGTACATTTGAAAATACCATCAAAACACACTGAAAAACGCTTTCCTTATGGGAATAGGACATTTCCCATGGACACTGTTAATAGTATTTATAACATTGTTGCCTATTATATTGCTTGTACTATTAGGTAGATCCGCAGGAAGCGTTGTTTATGTAATGCTGTTTGTGGGATTTGCAGTGCTTGCCTATTTAAATTCATATATATTCAATCACATCTTTAAGAGGTATATGTGATTTGATTATATTTCTAAGAAGCATATTTAAGCATGTTTTAAAATGTATATGTAAAACAGAATATTTATAACCCAAGTATAGAAGGTTAGCCGGATACTAGGAGAGATGCCAAGGAGTGGTGTCTCTCTTTTTTTGTGGAATAGAATTTTTTTTGAGGGGTTGCCAATCTATTTGAGTGTGAATTACGTGTCATATAATGAAAGTCTAATGTGACACGTAATTCTAAGAAAAAATTCATTAAATTTAAAGTTCAATTACGTGTCATACAATAAAAGTCTAATGTGACACGTAATTCTAAGAAAAATTCATTAAATTTAAAAAGTTCAATTACGTGTCATACAATAAAAGTCTAATGTGACACGTAATTCTAAGAAAAAATTCATTAAATTTAAGTTCAATTACGTGTCATATAATGAAAGTCTAATGTGACACGTAATTCTAAGAAAAATTCATTAAATTTAAAGTTCAATTACGTGTCATACAATAAAAGTCTAATGTAACACGTAATTCTAAGAAAAAAATTCATTAAATTTAAAGTTCAATTACGTGTCATGCAATAAAAGTTTAATCTGACAAGTAATTTGAAGAAGAATTGTTTATTTCAGCGCAAAATTACGTGTCGTAGAACAAAAAATGCTGTCCCACACGTAATGAACAAGATCAATTACGGAAGCCACAGAAATTTCGTTCTCAGATTCCGTAATTGGCGACGGCAGAACAAGAATAATTCAAAAAAACATCTTGCATTTTCATAACAATTAGTTTAATATAATTATGGTTAGCTATAGCTAACTAACTTCAACGAATAAATCATTTGGACTCTTTAGAAATATCTAAGTACCGAAAGATTAGCTACCTTTCGGTATAGAAGTCCAAAAGCAGAGAGGAGCATACTATAATGAATTATTTGGAAATTGAAAAGGTTATTGGAAGAGAAATTTTAGATTCAAGAGGAAATCCAACCGTAGAAGCTGAAGTATATTTGGCAGATGGAACTATTGGAAGAGGTACTGCACCTAGTGGAGCATCTACAGGTGAGTTTGAGGCTTTAGAGCTTAGAGATGGCGATAAAAAACAGATATTTAGGTAAGGGCGTTCAGAAAGCTGTAGAAAATATTAATACAATTATAAATGATACTCTTATTGGAATGGATGCATCAGATATTTATGCAGTAGATAAGGCTATGATTGATGCAGATGGAACTAAGGGAAAGACAAAACTTGGAGCAAATGCTATTCTTGCAGTATCAATTGCATCAGCAAGAGCAGCAGCAATCTCGTTAGATATTCCACTTTATAGATTTTTTAGGTGGTATTTCAGGAAATAGATTACCAGTACCAATGATGAACATTGTTAATGGTGGTTGCCATGCTTTATCATCAGGATTAGACGTACAGGAATTTATGATTATGCCTGTAGGAGCACCTTCATTTAAAGAATGCTTAAGATGGTGTGCAGAAGTATTCCACGCTTTGGCAGGAATTTTAAAAGAAAGAGGATTAGCTACATCAGTTGGTGATGAAGGTGGTTTTGCACCTGCACTTAAGTCTGATGAAGAAGCTATTGAAACAATTCTTGAAGCTGTAAAGAAAGCTGGATATGAACCTGGCAAAGACTTTAAGATTGCAATGGATGCAGCATCTTCAGAATGGAAGAGCGAAAAAGGTAAAGGATACTACAAGCTTCCAAAGGCAGGAACAGAGTATACAGCTGAAGAACTTATTGAACATTGGGCAAAATTATGCGAAAAATATCCTATCATTTCTATTGAAGACGGTCTTGATGAAGAAGATTGGGAAGGATGGAAGAAACTTACAGACAGACTTGGTGACAAGGTTCAGCTCGTAGGTGATGACCTATTTGTTACTAATACAGAAAGACTTGCAAAAGGCATTGAAATGGGTGCAGGTAATGCAATCCTTATCAAATTAAACCAGATTGGTTCTGTTTCAGAAACATTAGAAGCAATAAAGATGGCTCACAAGGCAGGCTACACAGCTATTTCATCACATCGCTCAGGTGAAACAGCAGACACAACAATTGCTGACCTTGCAGTAGCACTTAACACTTGCCAAATTAAGACAGGTGCACCAAGTAGAAGTGAACGTGTGGCTAAAGTACAACCAGCTTCTTAGAATTGAAGAAGAATTAGGCGATAGTGCAGTTTATCCTGGAATAAAAGCATTTAACGTAAAATAATATAATAATATTACAGTGTCAAAAGGTCATTTTTCCACCTGTGCTTGCACAAAGGTGGAAAAATGACCTTAGGACACGCCCACAATATGAGCAAAAAGTGGAGCGTAAGCTTCACGATATGCGAATATTGTGGTAGGATTGTGGGAGTGCGAAGCACGTAACAATCCGGTAATAAATAATTTAAAAAAAAATAAAAACTAAGTAAACATATACGAACAAAAAGGCATCGGAACTGACTTTTTAAAGCAGTTACCGGTGCCTTTTGTGGAAAACAAGAGAATTGACACATTTCCATAAATATGCTAAGGTTTGACATAGATATAAGAACATAGAGATGCATATGTTTGCAATAAATAAAAAGGAATGAGGTTCTCCCTCGATTTAATCGAAACCGCTTATAACAAGCTGATGACTTCTGTGCAATACACAGGGGAAGTCAGCTTTTTACGCGTTATGAGCTAATTTTTATGCGTTATATATATCGTTAGAGAGAAGATGCCTTCAAACACGTTGATTTTCTTATTTTGCTCCGTCGTCTATTGTACAGCGAAAACTTAAACTCGCCTTCGGCTCAAACAGTAAGTTTATCGCTGTACACTATGCTCGCAAAATTTCAAAAATCTTCCTATTGTTGCAGTCATTTTCTCTCTGCCGATATGATAAAAAATAAAAAGTAAGGAGAAATAACAATGGAAATAGAAAAAAGCAATGTCAACATTAAATTTACGCTTGTTATAAAGTACATAGCTATGGCAGTGCTTATTGGTATTATTGTCGGAATAGTGGACACAATTTTTGGCAGAGGATTACTTGCCATTTCAGATTTTAGGACAGCTAATTACAAATATTTGATACCTTTTTTGCCAATAGCAGGTTTGTTTATTGTTTGGATGTATTCATATTTTAGCAAGGTTAGTCTAAAGGGAATGACTTTGGTTTTTGAGGCAGGACAGAATAAAAAGGGATTCAATTCCTATGGCTTTGGTGCCGCTTGTAATGATAGGAACATGGATTACACATTTGTTTGGCGGAAGTGCAGGAAGAGAAGGTGTGGCGGTTCAGATAGGTGCAACATTGTCGCATTATATGGGAAGAAAGTTAAAAACTCCTGATAATAGCAGGATTATGTTAATAACCGGTATGGCAGCAGGTTTTGGTGGATTATTTCAGACACCGTTGGCGGCAACTTTCTTTTGCAATGGAAGCAATTGTGGCAGGTTATATGGATTATCAGGCATTGCTCCCGGCAATAACGGCAGCTTTGTGGCATCCTTTACATCACATTCTTTGGGACTGGAAAAGTTTGCAGTAGAATTAAATGAAACAATTAATATGTCAGATGCAAAAACAGTAATTATAATCATAATTTTAGGGTTAACATTTGAATTGTAGGAAGAATTTTTTCTTATTTACTTCAATTACTGAAAAAAATAATGGCTGAAAAAATTGTAAATACATACTTAAGAATAGGTTTGGTTTCTATACCATTGGCAATAATTTTATTATTACTTTGGCATGGCAGATATAGCGGACTTGGTACAAACCTGATTTCAAACGCATTTGGAAATGGAGAAATTTTTCAGGTGGATTGGTTCCTTAAATTGTTGCTAACGGTTTTAACTTTATCAATAGGATTTCAGGGTGGAGAGGTTACACCGTTGTTTTCAATTGGAGCTTCTCTTGGAATAATACTTGGCGGATTTCTTGGAATTTCTCCGATGTTATGTGCATCACTTGGTTATGTGGCAGTTTTTGGCAGTGCCACTAATACATTAATGGCACCGATTATGCTTGGAATAGAGGTTTTTGGTGGAAATAATATGCTTGCATTTGTGGTAGTATGCAGTCTTGCTTACGTTGTAAATGGCAATAGATCCATATATGGAGCACAGGAAAATATTGACAAAATCATTAGCAGATAGTTTCATAACAGTGTTATATAACACTGCAATTCTTGACTATGTATATGACAACTTTGAAGAATTATCGTAGATTTTCACAACCTACTTCTGTATAATAAAAAAGTGTGAAATCAGAAAGAAATTAATTTACATAAAATATTAATACAAGAAAAAATCAACATATATAAAATAACGAATAGATATTACCGAGGAGGACACTATGAGAAGAAGCGATAGAGAAATAAAAGATTTTGATGAAATAATTGAAGTAATAAATAAATGTGATATGCCGATTGGCGATTAATGATGGAGATTATCCATACATTGTGCCAATGAATTTTGGACTTAATATAGAAGATGGTAAGGTGGTTCTTTATTTTCACTGCGCAAGCGAGGGAAAGAAACTTGAATTACTTAGAAAAAATAACAAGGTAGCTTTCGAAATGGACTGTGGACATGAGTTTATTTTAAATGATGAAAAGATGAGTTGCACTATGGCATACGAAAGTGTAATGGGACGCGGTCAGATTCAGTTTGTTGAAGATGAGGATAAGTTTGCGGCACTTAAGATAATTATGAAGCAGTATCATTCAGAAGATTTTGAATTTGGGACAAAAGTAATTCCGGTAACAACAGTATTTAAAATGGTTGTAGAGGAAATGACAGGAAAAAAAGAAGAAAGAACAATACCAAAAGAAATAATAAAAAGCAAGATTAGAAAGTAATAATAAAAAGCAAGATTAAAAAGTAATATTAAAAACAAGACTAAAAAGTATAACAGTAATGACAAGTTTAGAAAATCAATCCAAAGAAAGAGGAACACAATGAACATTCTATCATTAGAAAACATAACACATTCATATACAGAAAGAAAATTATTTGACGAGGCAAGTTTTTACCTTCACGAAGGGAGAAGGTAGGAATTATAGGAATTAATGGGACAGGGAAGTCCACTTTGCTTAAGATTATGGCAGGTCTTGAAATCCCGGATGAAGGACAGGTAATTAAGGCAGCCAATATGATGATTCATTATTTGCCACAGAATCCTATTTTTAATGAAGAAGACACGGTGCTTGAAAGTGTTCAGAACATGATTCACCATCATGCCAATGAAGATGAATTGGTTAAGGCTAAAGCGATGATGACAAGACTTGGAATTACTGATTTTGAGCAGAAAACTTCAGAACTTTCAGGTGGACAGAGAAAGAGACTGGCGTTGGTTTCTGTTTTGATTACACCTTTGTGATATTTTTGATTTTGGACGAGCCTACTAACCATTTGGATAGCGAAATGGCAGAATGGCTTGAAAATCAGTTGCGCGGTTTTAGGGGGCGCTTGTTATGGTTACTCATGACAGATATTTTCTAGACAGCGTAACTAACAGGATTATCGAGCTTGATAAAGGAAAAATCTATAGTTACAACGAAAAATACTCAGGATTTTTGGAGAGAAAAGCTGAGCGTGAGGCAAGTGCCAAGGCAAGCGAGAGAAAGCGTCAGAGCATTCTTAGAAAAGAAATTGAATGGATGCAGCGTGGGGCAAGAGCAAGGTCTACTAAGCAGAAAGCACACATTCAAAGATATGAAAATCTAAAGAATCAAAAAGGGATTGTTCAGGACGAAAAAATTGAGTTAAGTAGCATTAAGTCAAGAATGGGCAAGACGACTATTGAACTTGAAAATATTTCAAAGGCATATGACTGCAAAGTTTTGATAAATGATTTTTCTTATAATTTTCTAAAGGGCGACCGAGTAGGTTTTGTGGGCAAAAATGGTTGTGGAAAAACTACCTTAATGAAGATTATTGATGGAAGAATTGAGCCTGACAGCGGTAGTGTAAACATTGGACAGACTATCAAAATAGGTTATTATACACAGGAGCTTGAAAATAACAAAGAGGCAGGAATTGCTTATATGAATCCTGATGATAGGGTTATTGATTATATAAAAAATACTGCCGAGTTTGTAAGAACAGAGGAAGGGCTTGTGTCAGCCTCGGTTATGCTTGAAAGATTTCTTTTGAACCGTCACAGCAGTATAGTAAGATTGAAAAAATTGTCAGGTGGGGAAAAACGTCGCTTAAATCTTTTGCGTGTGCTTATGGAAGCCCCAAATGTGCTTATACTTGATGAGCCAACTAACGATTTGGACATTGAAACAATGACAATTCTTGAAGATTATTTGGATAGTTTTGATGGAATTGTAATTACCGTATCCCACGACAGATATTTTCTAGACAGAGTTGTCAGAAGAATTTTTTTCCTTTGAGGAAAATGGGGTAATCGACCAGTACGAAGGTGGTTACACAGATTACATAAATCGAAAGAAGGAAAAGGGACTGCTTGAAGAAAATGCTTTGTTAAAAACAAAAAAGTAGCAGTGCAGGAAAGTCAGATTCAGACAAAACCGAAAAAGAGGAATACAAAATAAGAAACAAAAAGCTTAAGTTTTCTTACAATGAAAAAAAAGAGAATACGAGACAATTGAGGATGATATTGCAAAATTAGAAGAGAAGATTGAAAAGCTTGACGGTGAAATAGTCAAGAATGCAACTAATTCAGTTAAGCTTAGGGAACTTATGGAAAGTAAGGAAGAAACGGAAACACTTCTTATGGAAAAAAATGGACCGTTGGGAGTATTTGGAAGATTTGGCAAAAAGAAAATTGAGGAACAATAAAAGATAATATCTGAGTTTATCCTAGCAATTCCTACAACAGTGGTATTATATATAAAAATCTATAACAGAAGGTTTTTTGATTAATGGTGTTACAGATTAATTTTAAGAAAAATTTTTTAGAAAAAATCAAAATCTGGGTTGACATCCCAACCATCAGATGTTACTCTAAAGGAGTAAATTAAATAATTTTAAATAGTATGTAACTTTAAGTAGGCATTAACTATACACACATCTCAAAGGGGGTCGTGTATCTGTTATACCTACTTTTTGTATTTAAAAAGAGCTGCAACTTATAACAAAAATAGTCGTAAATGTATGATACATGCCCAAATGAACCAAAATATTATTAGTGTTTGAAAGGAGAAAAATGAAAGATAAAATTTTTGGCGTATTACAGCGAGTAGGAAGATCATTTATGCTTCCAATAGCAATTCTACCGGTTGCAGGTTTATTGCTTGGACTTGGTAGTTCATTTACGAATGAAACAATGCTTAAAGCATACGGATTATTAGGTATTATGGGACCTGGAACAGTATTTAATGCAATATTTCAGGTAATGAGTGATGCGGGAAATATAGTTTTTACTAACCTGCCGATTATTTTTGCTATGGGTGTAGCAATTGGTATGGCAAAAAAAAAAAGGAAGTTGCAGCACTTGCAGCAGCTATAGCTTTCTTCATTATGCACGCATCAATTGGTGCCATGATTACAATTAACGGTGGCGCAGAAAAAATGCTTGAAGGTGCCACAACAGATGTTGTAGGTATTACTTCATTACAGATGGGTGTGTTTGGTGGTATTATTGTTGGTCTTGGTGTTGCAGCACTTCATAACAAATTTTACAAAATCGAATTGCCACAGGTATTATCATTCTTTGGCGGAACAAGATTTGTTCCAATTATTTGTTCATTAGTTTTCACATTAGTTGGTATTTTAATGTTCTTTATCTGGCCGGTTATCCAGAGCGGAATTTACTCTGTTGGAGATTTAGTACTTAATTCAGGTTACGCAGGAACATGGGTATACGGATTTATGGAAAGACTTCTTATTCCATTTGGTCTTCATCACGTATTTTATCTTCCATTCTGGCAGACAGGCGTTGGCGGAACAATGGAAGTTGGAGGTCAGTTAATTGAAGGTGCACAGAATATTTTCTTTGCACAGCTTGCAGATCCATCAGTTACAAAATTTGCAGTTTCAGCAACAAGATTTATGTCAGGTAAGTTCCCACTTATGATTTTCGGACTTCCTGGAGCAGCACTTGCAATGTATAGAACAGCAAAGCCTGAAAAGAAGAAAGCAGTAGCAGGTCTTCTTTTGTCAGCAGCTTTAACATCAATGATTACAGGTATTACAGAACCATTGAATTTACATTCCTTTTCGTTGCACCATTACTTTATGGTATTCACTGCGTATTTGCAGGACTTGCATATATGTTAATGCATGTATTTAAAGTAGGTGTAGGTATGACATTCTCAGGAGGACTTATTGATATGTTCCTGTTTGGAATAATGCAGGGAAATGGAAAGACTAACTGGATTTGGATTGTTATTGTAGGTATTGTTTACTTTATCGTATATTATTTCTTATTTAGCTTCTTAATTAAAAAATTAGATTTGAAGACACCTGGTAGGGATGACAGTGAGGAAGTCAAACTTTATAGAAGAAGCGATGTTGAAGCTAAGAAAAACGGCAAGTCAGAAAACGGAGAAAATAGTGATGTTGACGAATTATCAGAAATGATTACTAATGGTTTAGGCGGAAAGAAAAATATTTCTGATGTTGACTGCTGTGCAACAAGACTTAGATGTACAGTTTTTAAAGCTGAATTGGTTAATGACGGAATGCTTAAGGCAACAGGTGCGTCAGGTGTAGTACACAAGGGTAACGGTGTTCAGGTGATTTATGGACCAAAAAGTAACAGTAATTAAGTCTAACCTTGAAGATTATCTGGAAACAGCTCCAAATATAGAGTATAATGGTAGCAATAGTCAGTCAGACGAAGTTGAAAAACAAGACTGAGGATGGAAATAATCAGAAGGAGCAAGAGACAAAAAAATAGTAAAATCAATTATTATCTCAAGCCCTATTACAGGTATAGCCGCAGATTTAGGTACAGCGCCGGATGAAGCTTTTTGCAAGCAGAATGATGGGAGACGGTGCAGTTGTAACCCAACAGATTCAGTTGTTAAGGCACCTGCTGATGGTGAAATTGTATTTGTTTTTGATACTAAGCACGCAGTAGGATTTACAACAGAAGATGGTATTAGTATGATTATCCATGTTGGTATTGACACAGTAAAACTTAACGGCGAAGGCTTTGATGTAATGGTAGAAGCAGGACAGAAAGTTAAGAAGGGTGATCCTATTATGAAACTTGATTTGATTATTTATCTGCCAATGCACCATCATTGGCATCACCTGTAATGTGTACAGAGCTTAGCGACAATCAAAAAAATCAGATTACTTAAGGAAGGCGATATACAGGCAGGGGAATCACTTTTTGCTATTGATATTTACGAATAATGTCACAGAGTAATTAGGATATGTATAGAGTAAAAAGCGTTAAACCACAATGCGGTTGTGGCAATTGATGCAGAAAAATGTCAGGAATTTTTGATTTTGGGAAAAGGCATCGGGTTCGGTAAGAAAGTTACTGAGTATGTTGAACCAAGAGCAGAAGACACTGTATATTCAATGAAAGAATGTACGGAAAGAGGAGAGGCAGAAGACATTGTTAATGAAGTTTCTCCAGTTTGTTTAGAGATTGCAGATGCAGTTTTAAACAAGGCGGAAGAAGAATTTGGAAATATTGACAGAAGAATACTTTTTCCATTGGCAGACCATATTGAGTTTGCAGTCAAAAAGAATAAAGAACAATGAGCAAATAAGCAATCCGTTAACACCGGATATAAGAGTTCTTTTTTCATTCAGAATACAAAGTAGCAGAGGAAATAAAACCGCTGCTTCTCGAAAAGATGGGTGTTGAAATAGATGAACATGAGGTAGGCTATATTGCACTTCACATTCATTCAGCCATTGATACAGAGAACGTATCCCAGTCAATGATTATAGCTCAGGGTGTGCGTGAGTGTATTTCTATGGTAGAAGCTGAAACAGGAAGAAAAATAAATGTTTTATCTATTTCATACAACCGTCTAATGAACCACATTAAATATATGATAGCAAGAGCCCTTAAAGGTGAAAAAATCAAGCTTAATCTGAACGACTATATGGAAAACAAATTTCCACAGGAATTTCAGATGGCAATCACCATATGTGACAATATAGGCCATTTGCTTAAGTTGTCCTTTGATGAGTCGGAGATAGGATATCTTGCAATGCACATCCAAAGGGTAACAAGCGGAGAGCTTGACTAAAAAGTTGTGAAAGAAAAATAAAGAGAGTAAAACTAGTCAGATTAACCATAGTTGATTTGGCTAGTTTTTTTTGGGTGTGGAAGTGGTTTGTTTTGCAGTAGTGGAAGTGGTTTGTTTGCAATTGCGGGAAAAGATTGTTTGTTTTGTCTTGATTCGCAGCCGATTACGTGTCGTAGAGCGAAAATGTTGTAGCACACGTAAAATATTGAAATATTTGTCTTGATTCGCAGCCGATTACGTGTCGTAGAGCGAAAACGCTGTAGCACACGTAAAATATTGAAATATTTGTCTTGATTCGCAACCGATTACGTGTCGTAGAGCGAAAACGCTGTGGCACACGTAAAATATTGAAATATTTGTCTTGATTCGCAACCGATTACGTGTCGTAGAGCGAAAACGCTGTAGTACACGTAAAATATTGAAATATTTGTCTTGATTCGCAGCCGATTACGTGTCGTAGAGCGAAAACGCTGTGGCACACGTAAAATATTGAAATATTTGTCTTGATTCGTAACCGATTACGTGTCGTAGAGCGAAAATGTTGTAGCACACGTAAAATATTGAAATATTTGATTTGTCTTGATTCGCAGCCGATTACGTGTCAGCGAACGAAAATGTTATATGACACGTAATTCTCCAAAAGTTCATTGATATTTTATGAATAATTACGTGTCAGCGAAAGAAAATGTTATATGACACGTAATTGAAAAAAAGCAGCATTACGGATATATGAGCAAAAACATCTCATAAAACCGTAAAATTAGGAAAAAATCTTATCCTATCGTATCCCATTACGGAATCTGGCAGCCAAAATATTTCAGAATCCGTAATTTATATTCAAGAATCCTTGAGCAGGACGAATATTACGGAACTATAGGAAGACAATCTCTCAGAGTCCGTAATTTTTCTCAAAGAGCTAGTATAAAATACAAATATTACGGAATTTCAGTATAAAGTTTTCAAAAAATCCGTAATGCTCCCAATTAAGCCTGTCCACAGAGCAAAAAATCAAGTCTACCGCATTAGAAAATCATAACAAATAATCTAAACCCCTCATATGGTTATAAAAATAAAGAATAAATTACATGAATCCATACTAAAAGTCATAACAATCAGATGAAAATATTAAGGAGGTTATGATTTTGGCATAAAACCACTTGACATATAACTACCACGGGACTATACTACATTATATCAGTAATGTAGTATAGTTGATTAAAAGATATTATACAAGGAGGTACATCATTGAAAATTGATGAAAACAGTATGATTCCAATCTATGTGCAAATTGCTGATTCCATTGAAGATGACATACTATCAGGAAAATTGAAGGAGAACGATACATGTTACTCACAATTAGTTTTTGGCGAAGGAGCTTAAAGTCAATCCGGCTACTGCGGCGAAAGGAATTAATCTTTTGGTTAGCAGAGGGATTCTTATAAAGCACAGAGGTCAGGCAATGACAGTTGCAGGCGATGCCATAAGTATGATTTCAGAAAGGAAGAGGCATAGTGAAGTGGAACAGATAGCAGAACAATTAATTAAACTAAGTAAGAAATTATCAATTACAAAAGAGGAGTTACTTAAACTAATAGCAGAACAATACGATAAGAAGTAAATAAGACAAAAAAGCTAAACATAAAGTTAAACAATCAAAAAAAAAATACTAAGCTAAAAAAGAAAAACAGACACAGAATTAAATACAAAAGCTAAGTACAAAAAGCCAGAAAAAACAAACAAAAAAGAAGTAATTCACAACAAGTAGTAGTAACAACAATTTTAGTCAGGAGGGAAGTGCAGTAATGCATAATGAAAACATGGAAGAGATTAAAAGCATAAGCATGCAGAATGTAACTTTCTCATACAAGGGAAAGAAAAGATATGTTTTTGAAGATTTTTCTGTAGATATTGAGCCAAATCACATTACGGGAATAATTGGTAGAAATGGACAGGGAAAAACAACATTAATGAATTTAATAGCCGGCAAGTTTGAACCGGATGAAGGAATAATTGAAATAGACGGAAAGAATCCGGCAACTGATATAGGGACAGCTAAGCGCATTGTTTATGTGGCAGGGGTAATGAGTTACAGCAAAATTAAGTTAAAAAAGATAATCGAAGAGTATAGGTTGATGTATGAAAAATTTGATGAAGAGTTTGCTCATAAGTTAATGGAATTATTTGGTTTAAATAAAAAATCAAAAATTAAAAATCTGTCAAAAAGGTCAGGAAACAATTTTTAATTTTTGTTGTGGAATGGCAACAAGAGCAGACATAACAATACTTGATGAGCCGGTTTCGGGAGTTGATGCAATAAGCAGAAACAAAATATATGAAATTATTTTAAGAGACTACATAGAACATCCAAGAACAATATTAATTTCAAGTCATATGTTAGGTGAAATGGAAAAAATTTTGTCACATATGATAATGATAGGAAACAACGATGTACTTTTTGCAGGAGATATTGAAGAACTGAAAGACAGCGTTTACAGGGTAGACGGCGAACTTGCAAATATTGAAAAATATTGTGAAGAAAAAAAAGTTTTATATAAGAAAAATCAGACATTGGGAGCTATGGCAGTTATCGAAGGCAGACTTGACAAAGAGGAAGCAGAGAAAGCCGATGAATTGGAACTTGCCACAAGCAAGCTTTCAGGGGAAGAAATTTATATGTATAAGACAGATTTGAAAAACGCAAATCAGATGGAGGCATTATGGGAAAAAGAAGAACTAAATAATATTAAAAAAATGTATTTGCTAAGAATGCACACAAATAAAAAATATGCAATAATAGTATTTTGGGTTGCCATTGTATTTGCATTAGTAGATATATTGTCAATGGTTATAAATTTTTCAACAGAAGATGTATTTTATCTGAATCTTAACAGAAATAGCGTTGCATTGTTTTGGGTAGTAATTTTGGTATTGGTTATCACATCCTTTAATATTGGTGAATACAAAACAATTATATGGTATTTCCACAGAACAGTGTTACAAGATATGTATCAGCATATTTGGCCGATGTAACAACCTTTGGAATTGCGTCATTGTTTCAGGTAATGAACCAGTTGATTTTGTTTGGTGCGGTATCATTAGTTTCATTATTTAATAAAAACATAAAACTAATAAATGTTTTTTCAATGAAAACTGTTTTTGCTGAGCTTGTATATTTATTGGGATGTTTTTTACTTATTACAGCAATTATCAAATTATTTGCAGTTATTTATAGAAAAAGCATGGCAGTATTTGGCGTTATTACAATTGCACTAATTGTAGGAGCTTTAAGCTATAGGAATATTTGGCAGAACATTTCAGCTTATGCCAAGGAAAATAACAAATTATTCCTATATGAAAAAAGCTATAGATTTAGTTTCAGCTATAGCTGGATTTTATAAAAGAGAATATAATATGGGATTATTTTTCTTAAAAATCGTAGTGACTCTTGTAATAGCATTCTTCATAGGATTTATTATTGAAAAGAAAATCCGTGATAGCAAGCCATTGACTTTTGGCGGAAATCAAAGAGCAATATTAATAAGAATAATGGCAGTTTGCGGTTTTACAATGGCAATAGCAGGGGTTACTATGTATTCTTACAGTAACGTAACATCTAAAACAGCTACTGAAAAGAAAACATATCCGCTACAAATAAAAGAAGGTGACAAGTACCCGCAGACAATTTCAACTTCTTATGATATGAGTGCGGTTGGAGTAGGAAATATTGATATAAGTAAAAGCAAAAATCCAAGAATTGTAATTGAAAGGATGGAATTAGATTCAAAGAGCAAAAATAAATATATTAAAGATATGTTTAAGGATTGCCAGATAAGTGCAGAAGTTAAAGATAGAAAAATTCAAGTTACAAGCAGTGCAAAAAATAACAAATATGTTTACGTATCAAATATGTATCAGGAAAATAACCACGTTAGAAGATTTTTAAACAAAGATCAGACCGCGGATTCAATTATGGGTACGGATATTGAAAGCATGGTTAACAGTTATATGACAGAATATTTTGTTACGCTGTATGTTCCAAAGGCAAACATAGTCAAAGATGATGAAGACTACAATATGAAATTGTTTGTTAATGGAAGAGATATGAGTGATAACTTGGGATATTTTGATGAAGAATAAAAGCAAGTATAAATGCAAATTTAGAAGATAAAGGAGATTATTCTCCTTTATTTTTTTTTATAATATATGTTATTCTATCTTTAGATTTTGCACTTATGAATAATACTATAAGTATTATCACAAATTTGGCGTGCATATATGATAGAGGAGATAAAGATGAACAGAGTTTTATTAAAGTTAAGCGGGGAAGCCTTAGCAGGTGATAAAAAACTGGTTTTGATGAAGATACTTGTGTAGCTGTTGCAAAACAGGTTAAGACTATAGTAGATAAGGGAGTTCAGGTAGCTATCGTTATCGGTGGCGGAAATTTCTGGAGAGGACGTACAAGCAATAAGATTGACAGAACAAAGGCTGACGGAATCGGTATGATGGCAACAATTATGAACTGCATGTATGTATCAGAAATTTTCAGAACAGAAGGAATGGATACTAATGTGTATACACCTTTTGCATGCGGAACATGGACTAAGTTATTTTCAAAGGATGAGGCAGTAGCAGACCTTAATGCAGGAAAGGTTGTTTTCTTTGCAGGTGGTACAGGACATCCTTATTTCTCAACAGATATGACTATGGTTCTTAGAGCCATTGAAATCGAAGCTGACTGCATTCTTGGTGCAAAAGCAATTGACGGTGTTTATGACAGTGATCCTGCTGTTAACCCTGATGCTAAGAAGTACGATGAACTTTCAATCAGCAAGATTGTTGATGACAGATTAGGTGTTATTGACTTGGCTGCAAGTGTTCTTGCAATGGAGAACAAGATGCCAATGTTATTATTCGGATTAAACGAAGAAGACAGCATTAACAAGGCTGTATCAGGTGAAAAAGATTGGCACAAAGATTACTGTAGAATAGTTAATAATTATTAACTGAAAAGTAATTTTGGATAATAACTATAGAATCAAAAATTTTAAGGATTATATAATTAGAAATATAAAAAAGATTATTAATCAAAAAATTATTAAGTATAAAAATTTATTAATTATAAAAGATTAGAGGAGAATTATAATGGAAGAATTATTAATGATATACGAAGATAAGATGGAAAAATCTTTGGCTAATTTAGGTGAAGAATATGCAACAATCAGAGCAGGACGTGCTAACCCACATATTCTTGACAAAATCAAAATTGATTACTATGGAACACCAACACCTCTTCAGCAGGTAGGTAACGTTTCAGTTCCTGAAGCAAGAATGATTTGTATTCAGCCTTGGGACGCTTCAATTCTTAAAGATATTGAACATGCAATTAATATGTCAGATGTAGGAATTAACCCTACAAACGATGGTAAAGTTATTCGTCTTGTATTCCCTGAACTTACAGAGGACAGAAGAAAAGAACTTGTTAAGGATGTTAAGAAGAAGGGTGAAAATGCCAAGGTTGCTATCCGTAACATCAGAAGAGATGCAATTGATGCCATTAAGAAGAAAGGCAAAGAAGACGGCATTTCAGAAGATGAAGTAAAAGGATATCAGGATGATGTTCAGAAGAAGACAGATGAATACATTAAGAAGATTGATGTGGCAATCGAAAAAAAATCAAACGAAATAATGACAGTATAATAAAATATCAGATTTTAGAGAATAAGAGGAGACCTGTGTTTCCTCTATTTTCGGTTAAAGGAGATTAATTATATGGCAAAAAAGATTGATATAACAGGACTTAATATACCAAAGCATGTTGCCATTATTTTGGATGGTAACGGCAGATGGGCAAAGAAAAAGATTTCTTCCAAGAAACGCAGGACATGCAGCAGGTGCAAAGAATGTGGAGAAGATTATTAAAGATGCCCACGATATGGGAATTGAATATATTACAATGTATGCTTTTTTCAACTGAGAATTGGAACAGACCTGATGATGAAGTAAAGGCTCTTATGAAACTTCTTAGAAATTATCTTTCAGACTGTATTGAGAGAAAGCAAACAAGAACAATATGATTGTTAAAGTAATTGGTAAGAGAGAGATTAGATCAGGATATTCTTGACAGAATTGATGAGTTAGAGGAATGCTCAAAGAACAATACAGGAATTACTTTTTATTATAGCTCTTAATTACGGAAGCCGTGATGAAATAACAAGAGCAACTAAGAAGATGGCAGAGGCTGTTGCAGACGGAGAGTTAAATCCTGATGACATTACAGAGGATACTGTTAACTCATATTTAGATACAGCAGGCATTCCTGATCCTGACCTTCTTATTAGAACAAGTGGTGAGATAAGATTGTCTAATTATCTCTTATGGCAGCTGGCTTACAGTGAATTTTATTTTACAGATGTTTTGTGGCCGGATTTTAACAAAGAAGAATTAAAAAAGCTATTGTAAAATATAATGAAAGAGACAGACGTTTCGGCGGAGTAAAAACAGAAGAATAAAATAATATTATAAATACATAATGGTAGGAGAAAAACAAAAATGGTTTTAAGTAAATTTGCAAATAAATCTTTCTTTACAAGATTATTAAGTGGAATAGTTCTAGTAGCTTTAATGTTGGCTACAATTATACCGGGAGGAAACATTCTTTTTTTGTGGCAAATCTTTTGATTTCAGTAGTAGGCGTATATGAATTATACAAGGTTCTTGGAATTGAAAAAAATTCACTTGGAATTACAGGTTATATAGCAGTTTTG
>VOFC01003454.1_pt1 | contig 29557 bp, 41 predicted proteins | sample 5384161 | NCBI WGS metagenome assembly VOFC01 (sample SAMN12384722, study PRJNA508395) | human gut metagenome | isolation source: healthy gut B | host: Homo sapiens | reverse complement strand
GCCGGTGATGACCATTTATCATGACAAGGTGTTTCATCCTGACAGCAGTGATATGGAAGTGGCGGCGCCAGTAGAAGCCAAACAGGCTGACCGTGTGCTGCAAGGCGGTTTATGCGCCACTACCATACATCGCGGCGCTTATTCGTCTATGGCCGACGCTTATGGCGCATTGACCAAATGGATTGCCGACAACGGCTATGAAATTATCGGCACGCCCTACGATATTTATTGAAGAGCCATCAAGACGGTCTGCAAAATGTAGACGATTGGGAAACAGAAATCCGGTTTCCGATTGGGAAAAAATAAAAATATTGAAATGACGGTTGTTCTATGATGCTGCATAGCTGTTTTCTATGCTGTGAGGCAAAGAGTGTGCTTCTGTTCGGTGTTGTTTCCTTGGCATACTTTCGCTTATGGCGCAACATGACAAAAAGAAGATTTTATGGCACAGTTGCGATGGAGTAACGATTCGTGATACCGTTGGCTGTTACTAGAGCGCGTTATTGTGCAAGGGGTCGGTGAATCGCCGACCCCTTTTTAGGCTGTTGCTGTGGCAGATGGGTAGGCGAATCGCCCGCCCATTGTTTATCTATTGCAGGAAAGGGATTGCTGAAAAATTTTTTAGCGCCGGCAGCGCCCATTTCACCGCAAAGGTTACGCTTTGGTAACTATGCCACAAGATTGTGCGTACTTTTCATGCCCGAAAAACCCTAATTATAATAGCAGCATAGCAAGTGAGACAAACAAAAAATATAAAATTTATGGAGGTCATGAAAATGAAAGTAGCAGTTGTATGCGCAAACGGCAAAGCGGGAAATTAATCGTGCAGGAAGCAGTGGAACGGGGTTTGATGTAACAGCCATCGTGCGCGGAGAAAAACAAAACGGTAGCTAAAAAAGCGCTGGTAAAGGATTTATTCGATTTAACCGCGCAGGATTTGGCAGAATTTGATGTTGTAGTTGACGCTTTTGGCGCATGGACGCCGGAAACCTTGCCGCAGCACAGCACTTCTTTGAAACATTTGTGCGATTTATTGAGCGGCACCAAAATCCGTTTGCTGGTGGTAGGCGGTGCAGGCAGCTTGTATGTGAATGCAGAACACACCGCCCAGGTTATGGACGGCGCCGATTTCCCAGAAATGTTTAAGCCATTGGCAGCAGCACAGGGAAAAGCGCTAGAAGAACTGCGCGCCAGAAATGACGTGCAATGGACCTTTATCAGTCCGGCCGGTGATTTTCAGGCTGACGGCGCAAGAACCGGCGCCGCCTATCTGTTAGGCGGCGAAGAATTGATGTTGAACAGCAAAGGGCAGAGCGTCATCAGTTATGCCGACTATGCCATCGCTATGGTAGATGAAGTTGTGAAAGGCAATCATTTGCAGCAGAGAATTTCTGTAGTAGCGGAATAAAAACAGAAAACAAAGCAAATAGAAAGGCTGGCAATCCCAATTTGGACAGGACAGGGATTGCCAGCCTTTGTTATCCCGGTAATAGAGTTAAAAATGTTTCACGTGAAACATTTGCAATTTTTTTCTGCGGAAATCATCTGGCTAAAAAGCGGCAAAAAAAATTCGCGGCTTGCTTATCGATGTGGTATAATAAAAAGAAAAGGAGTTGTGTGCCGTGAGCCAGAAAAAACAGAGAGTGGATTGGTTGCGCTGACCACGCCGCAAAATCCGATGGAATCGGAAATGCTGCAGGATTTGCTGCGCCAGGAGCAGATTGCGGTGCTGGTGCAGGATGAAGCGGGCGTGGGCGGCTACATGAAAATTTATATGGGCTATTCCATTTATGGCGAAACCCTGTATGTACATCGGGAAGATTTTGCCCGCGCACAGGAATTATTGCAGAGCTTGCGGCAGGGCAGCGAGGCGGCTATTTTAGAGGCGCAGACCGATGCCTGTGACGATGCTGATATATTTGAGGAACAGCAGCAAAGCTCTGTGGCGCAGGACGAGTCTGAAACAAAGGAAAAATCTATATGGCCGGGTATTTTGATTTTGGCGGTAGCCATTGTGATAGCATTGTTGGGCATGGGGCGTTAACGTGAAACAGAGGTGCGAATATGAAAATCGTGACGTTGGTAGAAAATGAAGTGGCGCAAAAAGATTTGAAACAGAAGCACGGATTGTGTTTGTACATTGAAACAGAGCAGCATAAAATTTTATTTGACCTAGGGCCTGACGAGACTTTTTACACAACGCCGAGCAGTGCGGCGTGGACATCAAAGCCGTGGACATTGTGATTATTTCCCACGGTCATGCCGACCATGGCGGCGGCTTGAGTGCATTTCTGCAAGTAAATCATACTGCAAAATTTATATTCACCCCGATGCGTTTCTTCCTCACTATAATAAAGTTTTAAAGGTGCCGGTTTACTGCGGGCTGGACACTAAATTTCAGAACAATAAGCGGATTGTTTATACCAAAGAGCATTATATCATTGATAAAAACCTGTTTTTATTCTCCGATGGAAGGCAGCCGTTGCGTGCCATCCATTAACAATTCTATGCGGGAAACTCGCGGGAAGCATCGCGTGACCGATACCTTTACCCACGAGCAAAATTTAATCATTCAAGAAGATGGCAAGGTTGTGTTGATTGGCGGCTGCGCCCATCGCGGCATTGTTAATATTGTCAAAACGGCAAAATTTTTGACCGGAAAATATATTGATGTGGTGATTTCCGGGTTTCATCTCACCGACCCTGTGCTGAAAAAAACGGAGGACACAGAATTTCTTGATAAGCTGGCCTATAATTTAAGCAAATTTTCCTGTCAGTATTATACCTTCCATTGCACCGGGCATCGTCCCTATCAATATCTGCGGGCGAAACTGGGCGAAAAGGTGAAGTATTTGCGGGCAGGCGATACGCTAGTCATATAAGCGAATGTGTTTATTTTTTTGATAAATGTTTGACCGACAGGATTGCAAATGTTTCACGTGAAACATTTGCAATCTTTTTGAGAGCTGAGAGTTGAAATAAAATCATAACGCCAATTATGGTTGCATGGATAGCTTCAGTGCTATGCGCAGGTTCAATCATTTTTTCGTTTCACAGACAGTCGTTCTATTTGGGCGGCTGTTTTTTATATGCGGCGAAAATTTCTTCATCACTATAAATTTTTTCGGCCTTGTATTTTTGTCTGTAACGTCGAAAAATTTATCGCACGATAAATAAGTTATAAAAGATAGTTAGCCTGCGAAATCGAAAAATTTCGCGTCAGAAAAAAATTTGACTGCTCTGAAGAAAAATTGGGGGCGGCGTTTTTTCGAAAATCAAAAATATTTTTAAATTCGCAAAATTTTTTCGCGGTTTGCTATATTCAGCAGAGAAATTTTCCTTTATAATAGAATTAAAATAAAACAAAAATGTTTCACGTGAAACATTTGCAAATTTTGCGAGAAAGATCATGCATCCTGATAAGGAGTGAATCGTATGGGAAAAGTGATTGTTGTTGCCAATCAGAAGGGCGGCGTAGCCAAAACGACAACGTCGGTCAATTTGGCTGCGTGTTTGGCCCATTATAAAAAAGAATGTGTTGCTCATTGATTTAGATCCGCAGGGCAATGCCAGCAGCGGGCTGGGCATCAATAAAAATGGATTGGAGCATTCGTCTTATGATGTGCTGGTGAATTTTGTGCCCATTGATAAAATTACGGTGGAGGTCAACAAAAATTATCGGTGCTGCCCGCTAAGGTGGAGCTGGCTGGTGCCGAGATGGAATTGGTGGCGGCTATTTCACGGGAAATGCGTTTGAAAAATGCGTTGGACGATGTGAAGGACAACTATGATTACATCATCATTGATACGCCGCCTTCTTTGGGGCTGCTCACGTTGAATGCACTTACAGCAGCCGATACCTTTTTGGTGCCCATTCAATGTGAATATTATGCACTGGAAGGGTTGAGCCAACTGCTGAGCACCATTAAGCTGGTACAGAAAAATCTCAATCCCGGTTTGCAGATGGAAGGCATTCTACTCACCATGTACTGATAACCGCACCAATCTGTCCAATCAGGTTGTGGCCGATGTGCGGGAAAATTTCAAAGAAAAAGTATTCAAAACGATAATTCCCCGGAATGTGCGGCTCAGCGAAGCGCCCAGCTTTGGGCAGTCCATTCTGGATTATGATGCAAAAATCCAAAGGCGCCGAAACTTATCTGGCGCTGGCCAAGGAGGTAATCAAACATGGCTAAGACAAAAGGCGGCTTAGGCCGCGGACTAGGCGCGTTGTTGCCTGAGTATGAAGAAATTATAGAAACCCACTAATAGCAACGACGGCGTGGTAGAGATTGAACTGGAAAAAATATTTCCCAATCCGACCAGCCGCGTAAAACTTTTGATGAAGATAAACTATTGATTTGGCCGAGTCTATTCGTGAGCACGGCGTGTTGCAGCCCATTTTGGTTGCGCCCCGCGATGATAAGTTTATGATTATTGCCGGTGAACGTCGCTATCGGGCGTCGAAGCGGGCCGGGTTGACCACCATTCCGGCGTTAATTCGTGAAATGGACGACGAAACAGTGATGGAAGTGGCGTTGATTGAAAATGTGCAGCGAGATAACTTAACGCCCATTGAAGAAGCGCGGGCCTATGATGTGCTCATCAATCGGTTTGGTTATACACAAGAGCGGTTATCGAAACGGATGGGCAAGAGCCGTAGTGCCATTGCCAACATGACGCGGCTGTTGGCGTTGCCGGAGGATGTGCAGCAGATGGTGCAGGAGGGCAAGCTCACCACTGGTCATGTGCGGCCCATGTTGAGCATTGACGTTCCTGAATGGCAGAGTGCCTTTGCCCATGAGATTTATCAAAGCAATCTTTCCGTGCGCGACGTGGAAAAAATGGTGAAGAACTCTTTAGATTCGGGCATGGTGCAGTGGGAAGAAAAAGAAGTTTTGTTTCACAATCGCGCCAAATATAAAAAATTGCCCGATAATTTGCGTACCCTGCAAGAGCAATTAGCGGAAAAATTAAGCACCAAAGTCAGCATCAAAAAAGAATACCGACGGCAGCGGCCGGTTGATTATTGAATATTACAGTGAGGATGATTTGAAGCGGGTATTTGATGCGCTGAACGGCAACTTTTATTGATAGGATTGGCGTTAGGTAGTTTGCGATAAATGTTTCACGTGAAACATTTACCGCAAATGCGCATAAAGTACTTGCATAAATTGTTTTCTTGCTATAAAATAAAATAGAAAACAGTGTGAAACATATTTTGTCAGCAGCAAAATATGTTTGCGCCATTTGTTAGCCGAATTACATTCCAATGAAAATCGCGGAAGTGATTCGGCTCTTTTATAAGTGCTGCGTGGTTGATTGTGCTGAAAAAAAGAAATAAAAGATAAGAGAGGTGTTTCACATGAAAATAAAACGGACAGGTATCTATAAATTAAGCGCGTTGTTGCTGATTTGTGTGTTGTTAACGTGGTGGGCCGGGTTATATCCCATGCGTACTTTTCCGCCGGCAATAGAAAAGGTGCAGTGGATGTATGTAAATCAATGCTCAGATTGGGAAACACACCATCATATGCTTGGTGCGGCTGATGTGAAAGCGTTTTTACGATGAATTGCAGAAATTGGAGTTGGTGCAGAGGAACGTCGTGGGAAGATATGGACGCTGCACATCATGTGGTGTATGAGGCACACAGTTGCTATCAAGTAGGAACGTCTGATAAAAATTTATGCTGGGCAAATTTTTATCTTGCTGATGATGGGTTTCTCTTGCTCTCAGTCAGTAACCAGTTTGTCAGCAATCAATTTGTTCTTTATGAAGATGTCAGCGGAAATTATGATGAATTTTTTTCGCTAGTGCAGCAGTTGGATGAAAAATTTCAGCTAGAATAATTTTGCAAATGTTTCACGTGAAACATCTGAAGGGAGTGATGGGAATGGGTGAGTTGCGACAGATTCCCGGTGTGGGAAAAATGACCGAGCAGGATTTATTGGCCATCGGTTATAGGGATATTGCTTCCTTGCGCGGCGCTGATCCGCAGGACATGTATGAACGGGAATGTATCCGCAAGGGGGTGCAGGTAGACCGCTGCGTGCTTTATGTGTATCGCTGCGCCGTGTATTACGCCAATACACCGCCGGAAGAACGAAATCCGGAGCTGCTCAAGTGGTGGAATTGGAAAGATTGAAAAAATAATTCCGATACAACATGGAAAGGAGAAATTTTTATGAGAAATGAAATGCGAGGGTTTTTCTTTTTAAGCTATGCGCTGATTTGCGTCTGTATGAGTTATTTGTGTGGCGGGCTTTATTACGGCGGTGGTTTATGGGCAGGTCTAGCACTTATTTTTTTGATTATCAGCGTGGTCTTTTTCTCCAATGCCAGAGATTCCAAAACAACGAAGGATACTAGGAAAAAGCCGGCCATATTATGCGTGGGAAAGGCTTGGACGGAGTTTAATTGCTTTCAGTTAAAGGTGGACAATGTTGCTGTAAAAAAGGCTGAGGATGGTCGGCGGTTTGGTATTGCTATGTTTCACGTGGAAAACTGGCTGACTGTGCCAAAGCAGGGCGAAAATAAGCTATCGGTGCAAATGGAGGCCATCGCGGAGCAAGGCAAACACAGCGTGGAATTGGAAGTGTTAAACGCAAACAGCGTTGAAGTGGCGGCAGGTGAACAACAGCAAGCAGCTTACAACATTGTGTTGCCGGAAAAAGCAGCGCGAATACTGTTGACCTTTTTCCGTGACAGTTGAGCAGGATGGCAAGGTGTATCAGCAGAAGTATGAATTTTATCCGGCGCACTATGAGAGGTAATGCCAGCGATATTTTTGATTGTTGGCGGTGTGGTCGTTGTGTTGCTGTCGATTTATCGTTATGTGGAGAAAGGGTTTCATAAGCGCATGACATCTATCTAGTAAGAAAATTGCAAATGTTTCACGTGAAACATTTGCAATTTAAAAAGAAGGGGCGAAACTATGGGAAAAAATCGAAAACGGTGGTTTATTATTGTGCTTCTTGTGGTTATCTTTTTACCAGTGATTTCATTTTTCAGCAAGGAGGTATTATTTGAATATGTCGAGAATGAGCCTAAATTTTTGAATGAAAACTGGGAGCCGATAACAGTTGGAGAAAGCTGGGCAGAAGATGGACGTTTTGAGATCAAACTGACCGATGTGCAGTTTGATCCGCCTGATATCAATGGTATTCGCCTTTGCACAGTAACAATGGATGTAAAAAATTATGATATTGTCACTGAAAAAAAAATTTGGGTGGCATGGAATTGGAGTGGCTGCCTTTTGGCCGAATTAGTGAAGAAGAAGGCTGCGGTTTAGAGCGACAATCTGAAAGTGTTTCCGTTATTGCGAAGGACACAGAAGAAACCTTTGCAGTATGAATTTTATGTTCCAAAAATATTCAGAAAATCCAAATATTATTGCGCGTTTGGGCGGAGAAAAAACGTCCGAAAATTTATGTGATGCAGTATGAATTTAATCCGGCAGAGTATATGAATTAAAAATGTTTCACGTGAAACATTTGCAAAATAAATGTTGGAAGGAGAATGATAATAGAGATACGTTTTTTAACACAGACCGGCGATTTATGTGTAGTGAACCGCATTTAAGAAGAAGCTGGCGAACAACCATATTGATTGTTCGCCCTCTAGCTTTCTTCTTATTCCGTGTCGATTAAAGAGATGACCTGATAGCCGCCGTCAATAACAACCTGTTTCATGGCGTCGTCGCTGACGGTGCCGTCGGTGGTGATATAGGCCGTTTTGTCTTCTAGGCTGACGGTGGCGGTGACGCCGTCTAAGCCGTTTAATGCTTTGGTCACTGCGTTTTGGCAGTGGGGGCACATCATGCCTTCAATTTTCATCGTTTTTTTCATGGTACATACTCCTTCGTAATTGATATTTGCTGATGTTTCACGTGAAACATTTGCGTCGGATAAAGTAGAAGCCGGTTGGTCTTCGGTAAGCGCAAGCACTTGATAGTCGTCATCGATGATAGCTTGTTTTAGTGCATCATCACTGACGGTGCCGTCGGTGATGATGTAGGCGGCGTTATCTTCCAGGCTGACGGTGGCAGTCACACCCTCTAAGCTGTTCAGTGCTTTGGTAACAGCATTTTGACAATGACTGCACATCATACCGCCGATTTGCATGGTTTTATGCACACTGCTTTTTTGCTGTCAGCGGCAGATGCTGTGCCGGTTGGTTTGAATATAGGCGAAGCGCTTTTTTACGCCGGTGACAATCTGTACTTCATTCTCGTTTGCAGGCAGAGCTGCGGCCGTAGCTTGTTCTGGCAATACCGGACGGAATTTACGCAGCCGCAGCGCGTTGGTGACAACAAAAACGCTGCTGAAGCTCATAGCTGCAGCGCCAAACATGGGGCTTAGCAGCCATCCAGTCCAATGATAAAACACGCCGGCGGCCAAAGGAATGCCTAGGCAGTTATAGAAAAAGGCCCAGAACAGATTTTGTTTGATATTGCGAATAACCGATTTGCTGAGTTGAATGGCGGTTACGACGTCCAACAGGTCATTTTTCATCAGCACAATGTCGGCGCTTTCCAACGCCACATCGGTACCGGCGCCGATAGCCAAACCAACGTCGGCCCGCGCCAAAGCGGGCGCATCGTTGACACCGTCCCCCACCATAGCAACCACTTTACCTTGCGCTTGCAGCGCTGCAATCTGCTGCTCTTTTGTCCTGCGGCAGCACTTCGGCGATAACATCATCCAGTTGTAATTGCTGTTGGATAGCCGTTGCGGTACGGGCATTGTCGCCGGTGAGTATAATAACCTGCACACCCATAGCCTTCAACTGTTGAATGGCCTGCTGGCTGGTCGGTTTCACCACATCGGCTGCACCGATAATGCCAATCACCTGCTGCTCGTCGGCAAAAATCAACGGCGTTTTTCCGGCGGTGGCCAAATCATCCAGTGCGCTGTCCCATTGCTGCAGCGGAATATTTTTCTCATTCATCAAACGGCGATTGCCTGCGTAATAAAAGGTGCCGTTGATTTTGGCCTGAATGCCTTTTCCCGGTAGGGATTGAAATTGTTCCGATGCAGCGGCGCTAATCTGTTGCTCAGCGGCGTAGGTTAGTACTGCTTCGGCCAGCGGATGTTCGCTGCCTTCTTCCAAAGCGGCGGCGATGCCAATAAATTCTTCTTGGGTGGAAAAAGATAGTCTGTACGTCTGTCACAACAGGCTTGCCTTGGGTGATGGTGCCTGTTTTATCCAGCACTACAGTTTGAATGTTATGGGCCGTCTCCAATGCTTGCCCCGATTTAATCAGAATACCATGCTCAGCGCCCTTGCCGGTGCCGACCATAATGGCTACCGGTGTGGCCAATCCCAACGCGCAGGGGCAAGAGATTACCAGCACGCAGATAGCGCAGGATAAGGCGAACTCAAAGGTGGCACCACTTAGCAGCCATACAATTGCAGTGAGCAGCGCAATGCTGATCACAACGGGCACGAAAATGCCGGCGATGCGGTCAGCCAATTTGGCGATGGGCGCTTTGGTGGCCGACGCATCTTCCACCAGACGAATGATTTGGGCAAAGGTGGTGTCGTTGCCAACCTTAGAAGCCGTAAAACGAATGAAGCCGCCTTTGTTAATCGTAGCTGCAATGACTTCGTCGCCCGGTTCTTTTTCTACTGGGATACTTTCGCCGGTGATGGCTGACTGATCCACACTGGTGCTGCCTTCGGCGATGATGCCGTCCACCGGAATACGCTGTCCCGGTTTGACCAGTACGATATCACCCACTACAACCTGCTCAACGGGCACTTCCATCTGCTGTCCGTTGCGCTCTATGGTGGCAGTTTTAGGCGCCAAGTCCATCAGCCGCGTCAGAGCTTCGCTGGTTTTGCCTTTGGAACGGGTTTCCAGATATTTTCCTACGGTGATTAAAGCTAAAATCATCACAGCCGATTCAAAATATAAATCGTGATGATAGCGGGCCACCAGCTCCATATCGCCGGCGCCTAAGCCGTAGCTCATGCGGTAAATGGCGAAGATGCCGTAAAGCATAGCGGCGCCAGAGCCGATAGCAATTAAGCTGTCCATGTTGGGCGCGCCGTGGGATAAGGTTTGAAAGCCCTTGATATAAAACTTGCGGTTCACATAAGCGATGGGCAGCGCCAGCAAAAACTGCGTGAACGCAAAGCTGACAGCATTGGCGTGGCCGCTTAAAAAGCTGGGCAGCGGCAGACCAACCATGTGGCCCATAGAAACATACATCAGAGGGATTAAAAAGACAAAGCTGACAATGAGTCGGTGCTTCATTTCTTTTAGCTGCGCGTCCATAGGATTTTCCCGTTGCACGGGGGCTGCGGCTGGCGCTGCGGCGTTATTTGAATCCTGCTTTATGCTGGCGCCGTAACCTGCTTGCGTTACTGCCGAGATAATGTCGTTGGTCGTGAGCTTGCTGTCATCAAACTCCACTTGCATGCTGTTAGTCAGTAAATTTACAGTAACATCGTTCATGCCTTCCAGCTTGCGCACACATTTTTCCACCCGTGACGAGCAAGCGGAGCAGGTCATTCCAGTTACATCGAATTTTTCTTTCAACAAAATTCACCTCGCAAAGATAATATTCCTCAAAGTAAAAATTCTATCATGCAGAGACGGTAATGCCGTCAATTTTTGATAGCGCTTGCAATGCTGTTTGACATACTAGTAAATGTTTCACGTGAAACATTTGCAATTTCTGCGGCTACAGTTTTTTAATGAACAACTGCAAAAAATTTAGAGGTCGCGTTTCAATGGAATACGCAGCAATTATTTCATGATTTTGCCCAGCATATTTACTAGCTCATCTACTTTTTTCATCCCGTTCTGCTTGTGTTTGTGCGTTGCTGACGCAATGCTTCAAGTGAGCAGTGAGAATTTCCTTATTAATTTTATTGAGCATGGCTTCTGTGGCCATAAGCTGTTGCAGAAATATCCATGCAATAGCGGTCATCCTCCACCATTTTTAAAAATGCCGTCTAACTGTCCGCGGGCTGTTTTCAATAATTTTGTGACATAAGCTTTGTCTGCCATCATACGCTATCATCTCCAATCACCACACCCCTGGGGGTTTTGCAAATCCGATTTTAGCACTGTGATTTTATTCTGTCAAGCGCAAAGTGCAAAATTTTTTTTTGATGTGCATGTATTTTTTAGCCAAGACTTATTTTTTTTCAGTGTGCATTTTTTCTGATGATAAAAAATTTTCGCGTGTTAATATAAATAGGATGACTTGGATTTTTCTTGCTGCATGTAGAATATCATGCTATACTGAAAAAAACAGAGCGATAGAGAGGGGCTGTGTGTACATGGATTGGATGAATATCGTATTTATTATTGTGCTGCTCATTTTTTTTGCTGATTGCAGCAGATACAGTGCGGCGCGTTCTGAAAGAGCGGGGCCTTTGGCATCAAGAAGACGCTGCTCAGCGTGTAGCAGTGCCAGCGAAGGTGATGCGCATTCTGGACGAACGAGCTTTTTCGTAATGAAGTGAAAAAAAATTTATTATGCTGTCTTTGAATTAGAAAATGGAGAAAGCAAATCAAACTTCGTGTGCCAATGAGCGTATATTTTGATTTATTCGAACAAGAGGAAGGAACACTGCACTATGAAGCGCGTGGCGATGTATGGTCGTTTCGTGAATTTCAGAAAAAAGTAAGGATACGCAAAAAACTACGCAGCGCAGAAAGGAAGTGTACCATATAGATGTTTTTTTATCAGGGATTCGATTTCTTTTTTTATTTTGTTTGGACTTGTATTTATTCTTTTTTGTTTGCTTGTTTATTTATAGTATTGGCAAAGGTATGGCGGAGTGGCACAGCAACAATCATTCGCCGCAAATTACAGTGGCAGCTAAAATTGTGGGAAAACGGCACAATGTGGATGTACATCATCACAGTGCAGGCAATAACAGCGGAGCCCATACGACTACCAGCACCACCTATTATGTGACCTTTGAGTTGGAGGACGGAAAACGGTTGGAATTTCACGTGAAAGGCCGTATTTACGGTTTGCTGGCAGAAGGCGATTGCGGTACGCTTTCTTATCAGGGTACTCGTTATTTGAATTTTGAGCGGAATATCTAAGGATACAGAAAATTGCTGCTTAGGGCGGCAATTTTTTTGTGGCCATCAATATCTTTTTCTTTTTTGGTTTGGTTGGCGGCGTGCTTGTGTTACAATAGGCTATGGGAGGGAGAAACGATGACAGCACAATTAGATAGCTTAATTTATGCCATGATGGAGTATTATAAAGGCGATGCCAAACGAATTCAGCATTTTCTGAAGGTGCATCAGTTGGCGCGGCTCATTGGACACAAAGAACAGTTAGAGGAACAGACGCAGCTCATTTTGGAAGCGGCGGCGCTGGTGCATGATATCGGCATCAAACCCGCTGAAGAAAAATTCGGCAGTTGCGACGGCAAGCTGCAGGAGCAGGAAGGTCCGGCGCCTGCCCGCGCCATGCTGCAGTGTTTGGAGTTCGACAGCGCCGTTATTGACCGCGTTTGTTATCTGGTTGCCCATCATCACACCTACAGCAACATTGATGGCTTGGATTATCAAATTTTAGTAGAAGCCGATTTTTTAGTCAATCTGTACGAAGACGGCTGCGATAAAGACGCAGCCCGAACTGCCTGCGCCAAAGTGTTCCGAACCAAGGCGGGAATTGCGTTATGTATTTGTATGTATAATCTGTAAGGGTCGTTTCTTGGGCAGGAGTGTCGATAACCGCGGGAAAAAAATCCCATCAGTCTGGAAACTGATGGGATTTTTTTAAGCGTAAAATAATTTTCCTTTGGCTTCGGGAATAGGACGACCTAATGCTTTTAGCAGTTTCCAACCATTCCTCCATAATCAATTCCAAGTTAGACAGAACTTCTTGTCTGGTTGCGCCGTCAGCCATACAGCCCGGTAGTTCGGGGACTTCGGCTATGAAAGCGTTATCTTCGTCGCTCCAATAAATTATAATTTCGTATTTAGACATGGTATCTACCTCCTATTTGATATTTCAGTAAGAGATTCCGAATCTGTTTTACTTGATAGGCTTTGCCTTGTTTCCTTTCGGCTGTATGTTTAAAATTTCAACAATGTCACTTCTTGTGAAAATATAATGGTCACCCCGTATGCGGCAGGTAAAATCAATGCCTCTAGTAGTTTGCATAAATCTTGAAACAAAATATTTTGATCTTTATAGCCGCACATGATATCAAATAATAGTTTCTCGAATTTACTCACGACATTCAACACTCCACTTTATTTTTTTATTGTATGGAAATTTATCGGTTCTGTCAACTCAGAGCTGTGCAATTTATTGCAGCAGCGTTCTGGAAACTTTTTCTGTTTGCCTTCGTCTATAAAGTAACAAATTCAGAAAGGGTGTTGCAGGTGAAACGATTATTTGCAGTTTTGTTGGCGGTGTTGCTGTTGTGTGGCTGCGGGGCGCAGCAGTTGGATTTAACGGCGGCGGATAAGGTGCAGGAAGCGCTGGCGTTGCTGGAAGATGGTGCAACTATGGAGCCGCTGGAGAGCGGCATGCTTTTGCAAGGCGCGCCTTATGGTATTTATCTGAGCGGTGATGAAGTGCCGCAGGTGCAGCTTTATATTTATCAGACTGCTGATGAGGCTGTCGCAGATGCCTCCTGTATCAGCGACGATGGATCTCATTTTCAGCGGAGCAACGAGCAGGGAGAGGCAGAGAGCACCATTGTGGAGTGGGTTGCTGCACCCCACTTTTTTCTGTATAAAAACGTGATTGTGCAATATATTGGCACTGATGAAAATATTTTGGCGGCGCTGCAAAATTTGTGCGGTGAACAGATTGCCGGTACGCCTTTTCGGCAGGATACGCCATCTTATATTGAGTCGGAGCCGTGGATGTCGCAGCCAGCGCCTGATGCGCCGGAGGTATTTTTGGAAGTGCTGCCTGATTCGGTGTGTGGTGATGGGTTAACGATGAATTTAGTGAATAATAGCAACCTTGCGGGCAACGGTGTGGATGTGGAGTACGGCGAAGCATTTTCTTTGCTGCAAAAAATGACTGCCATTTCTTGCGGTGTTTCGAAAGCCGATGCAAATCAATCGATCAGTGAAACGACGGTTACTTGGGAGCCGGTGCCAATGGATTGGTTTTTGATGATTTGGCCTATGGTTTGCCAGCCGGTGCGCAAGCGGAGCTGCAAGTTGCCTTGCCGGATTTAGCGCCGGGGAATATCGCATCACCAAAAATATTCTTTATCAGCAAAATGGACAGAGTGATTACGCTAGTTTTGAAGTATATGCTGATTTTGTGGTGCCTGATGAGAAATAATGCTGTTCTTTTGACACAGGTGTGATACAATAAACGGTAGAGTATTGTTATCGTTGTTGAAAAAAGGGAGAGGATTGCGGTTAGTATCTATCAGTTTATTGCCAGTGAATATGAATTACCTGCATTATTAAGCCCGAAGCTCCATCATCCAGACGGGCGGGACAAAAAATTTGAATCTATAGAGGACTTGGGCGATTTGGAAATCGTGCGGGAAATGATTGGGTATTTGTTCGTGGACATTACCGCCTACACCAAACTGCCGTATATTTACCGGTTGAATTTAGATTACACGCCGGAACGGGGACAGCGTTTGTGGAATATCTCAAGACCAACTGTCAAAGCGGCAAGCGCTGTGAGTTGTGGAATATTGACATGGGTGCCCGCGATTTAGAAACTATTCAAGAAGAATTGCTGCATTTGGATCGCACTTATGTGACGGTGGACGCCTTGTCGCCGGAGATAATAGAAGCAGCTTGTAATCATGTACAGTTGGAGGCGGCCGATTTTCCGCGAATGTTGATTATTCAATGAAGCAATCCCAGTTGGTTATGTTATTGCTATTAGAATTGAAAGGGAGAAGGTTTCATGGTTAATTTGAGCCCTTTTTGCACTTGCAAAAATTTGAATTGCCCGCTGCATCCTACTAAACATGAAAAAGGCTGCGCGCCCTGCATTGCTAAAAATTTGCGTTTGAAGGAGATGCCTAATTGTTTTTTCAATCAGGTGGACGGTGCGGAACAGCGGCAAGGCGATTCATTTCAAGATTTTGCTGAATTGATTTTGCAGAATGGAAAGAAATAATTTTTCGGCGCCGACTGAAAATTTTTTACTGCTGTGCATAGCACGGCAGTTTTTTTGTTGGGGAAGGACTGTTGACAATAGAGAATTGCAAATGTTTCACGTGAAACATTTGCAATTTTGCGCTATTTATAAAACGGGGACACACAACTCACAATTATGTTGCTCCACTAGCTTTTTTGCGTAACGCTCTATGATTGGCCGAGAAAAGTCCAATGTGTATTGGCGTTTTGCCAGTTCGGAAAAACATTCGGCCCATGCCTGTTGGATTGCTTCCGCTGTATGTTTTATCAGGAAAACAACATAACGACCACTGTCAAGTTGTCGGCTTGTTATTTCGTTGTCCTTGATGGGTCTGCCAACAGGTGCAGCAATCCCCACATCATATCTACATTTCTGTGCGTCTACAAACTGTGGATTGTCCAGCGGCATGGCTAAAATCACAGTGGTATCATTATAGAAATCATGCGCGTTCAGCCAATTTTTAAAATGGTTCATTAAAATATAATTATCTGCACCGTAAGGGCCAGTTCGTCGCATAGAAAGGATCATTGTATCTTTCCAAGTTTCTTCATGAATTTCAGCATAAAATGTCATCAAAATACCTCCAATACATTTATAATGAATTGTGGCAACATCATAAGTCCAATTAAAATGATTTTCAACAGATTTTTTAAATAGTAAGGATGAAAATGCAGAAAGTTTATCTTCTCATTGCGGACATTGCTGACAGTTTGTGCTACAATAATTTTCAGGATTATGGATATGCTAAGAGAAAATTGTTTCACGTGAAACATTTGCAATTTGGGGGAGGGTATGAATGTTATGAATTCGTCAGCGGTGTATGTGCTGCTCTGTTATATTTTTGTGGGGATTGCTGCCGATTTATTGGAAACAGCTCAGCGCAGTCAATTCGCTTTATATTTTGGCCAGTCGGATTACCTTTTCTATGATTTTTGCGGGCTGCTGTTATTGCTGAGCAAGCAATGGCCGCAGGTGCAGGCGCTGCGCCATGATAAACGGCAACGCAAGCTGCTGGCTTGGGGCAGTATTCTAATCACAATTAATTGGGGCTCTTATATTTTTGCTGTCAACAGCGGTCATATTTTGGATGCCAGTTTGGCCTATTATCTCAATCCGATTATGGTGATTTTGTTAGGCGCTATCTTTTTGGTGAGCGTTTGCGCAAATGGCAGACGGTGGCCGTGGTGCTGTCTGCCGTTGGCGTGCTGTATTCGGTTTTCTCTTATGGGAAGGTGCCAGTGTTTGCGCTGATTATCGGCGGCAGCTTTGCTGTTTATGGCGTGGTGAAAAAGCAGGTGAAAGTGAGCAGTATGGTGTCTACGTTTATGGAAACGGCGTTGGTCTTTCCGCTGTTTTTGTTGATCATGGTTGTGATGGAGAGTCAGGGCAACGGCTGCATCGGTCAGCTTTCCGGGTGGCAATATGGGTTAATTCCACTGGCTGGCGTTGTGACATCGGTGCCGCTTTTGGTGTATGCAAAAGGCATACAGCACACATCGCTGGCTTTGTCGGGTATTTTGATGTACGTAAACCCTACACTACAGTTATCTATCGGCGTGTTCCTGTATCATGAACCCTTTACCCAGGCGCAGGCGGTGACGTTTTTTTGTTTGTGTGGGCGGCGGTGATTATCTTTATCATTGACAGTCTGCGAGGGCGGACAGGCTCTTTTTCATCAATAATTACACTGCAAAAAATTTTTTGTTTTTGCAAAGCTTATAATTGATTGGAGAAAAGCTGCATAGAAAAAATTGCAAATGTTTCACGTGAAACATTTGCAATTTTTTATTGTAGGATTCTTTTTATAAGCATTACAGATCTTTTTTCGTCCAACATCTGTGTTAAAAATTTTAGTGGAACGGGTGGCGTGGCTAACGGTTTAACAGCCAGTGACAATAATTTTAGAATATTATCGTCGGCTGCAATGCGATTGGAGTGGATGACACCACATTTTTTGACAGCGATGCAGCAAAGCCCATTCCTCATTGCTACGCACCCAAACGCCAATGGCTTCCATAATGCCGCCACAATCAGCCGCCCGGTCTCCAGGCGCATTGTCTAAATGGACGCTGCATAAACAATGGGGACAATGGTTGCGATGCTGACTGCCTGCACCTTCCAGGGAAATTTCTGCGCCACAGGATTTGCAGATAAAAGATTGCGGCTGGTTGCTTGGTTTTGTATGATAATTTTGTTGTGTGTATTTTTTTTCATCGTGAACCCTCCAGAAAGTTATTATAAATATAACTTGTGGAGGTTATCGCAGCTAGTGGATGGATACCTCCCACTTAACTGCAGAATCCGATAGATAAGTATTCTTCAAAAAGCATTCTCCTTTTTGTGCAATGTGTAGTGTTATTGATATGATTTATAAATATCGCTGCGATTTCCTGCATTTAGTACGTGAACGACGAGGATGTTATTTTTCACAGAATATAAAATTCGATAAGAACCTACTCGTAAGCGAAAAAAGCCCAGAATGTCCAGTCATTGGTTTTCTATCACCTTGTTCTGGTAATGCCGCAATAGCTTGCAACAAACGTTCTTGTTGAGGTTTCGGCTGTTTCTGAATAAATTTCATTGCTGGTTTTTCAATGAGAATTTTATATGTCATAGCACGACTCCTAGCTCTTTTGCAGCTTGTTCTAAAGAAATGAAGCTATTGCGATCTGTATCTGTCAGATATTCCTGATATAGTCGTTCACAATACAAGTCTTCTTCAGCCTCAGCCGCGGCTGTGAGCCCTTTGTAAGTAAGCTAGAACTAAATTTAGTTTATAATCGGGCAATTCTTCAATCAGATGAAAAACTTTTTCTCGATTTGTCATAAAAGCACTCCCTTTTGATATTGTGCGAAATAGTTTTATTGATGTCAGTACATAGTTTATTATACTTGAATGAATAAGCTTGTGCAAGCAAACCTTTTTTCGCTCTTGCCAAAATGAAAAAACTGCGTATACTGAAGAAATGCAGCAGCAAAGAAGTGATAGTGACTGGCTGCTGTTGCGATTTGTGGAGAAGGTTGGAGCAATTATGAGAAGCAGAAATTATATCACAACCTATAGTGGACATTGTTTTTCACCGTTAGAACCTGACATAGAGGCTATTGATTTGAAAGATATTGCTCATGCATTAGCGCGGATTGGTCGGGCAAACGGGCACTTTGTAGATTTTTATTCGGTGGGTCAGCATTGTCTGGATTGCGCGCAAGAAGCGCTGGCACGCGGCTATAGTGCGCGGCAGGCTCTGGTCTGCTTGCTACATGATGCCAGTGAAGCCTATATGTCTGATATTACGTCGCCGGTAAAAAAATACTTGCGGCAGTATGTAGCGGTGGAAGATAAACTGTTGGATATGATTTATCAAAAATATTTGCCTGGTGGAATTCGCCCTCGGGAACAGCGTGTGATGAAAGAAATTGACAACGCCATGCTGTATCATGAATTTGTGCATTTTATGGGACAACGGTTGGCAGAGGAAGAACCATTGCTGGCCAGCGAGCCTTGCTTTAGTTTCACCAGCTTTTGGGCGGTGGAGAAGCAGTATTTGTATTTCTTTTTGATTTATTGACGCAGCAAATGGCGAAGGAAGAACCGCAGCGCAATTGGCAGACGGTGGGTATCACTGCTAACGGTGGTCGTTGGCAGACTGCGCTGCTGTCTGATGCAGGCTGTAGTTTTCAGTCGGCTGATAGTTTATGGGAACTTTGCAGCGCATATCAAGATGCCGATGCTGTGTTGATTGATTTGCCCGTAGGGTTGCCCGAATCGGTTGAAGATGAAAAGCTGCGGCCCGAATATGTGCTGCGCAAGCAATTTCAGATTCATGCGGCGGCAGTGCCTTGCCGACAGGCGGTATATGCTGCTGATGAGCAATTAGCCCGCGAGGAAAACATTCGTGTGTTGGGTCGTACCCTTTCGCCACAGCAATTAGCGATGCGGCAGCAACTGCGGGAACTGGATGAACTGCTTGCAGCGCACAATGAATGGAAAAATGTATTGCGGCAAAGTCATCCGCAATTATTAGGTGCGGGCCGCCGTCTGATTTTGCAGCAATACGGCAGTCAATTGCCGCAGGGCAACGAGAAACGCTGCTGTGAAGATGCGTTGTGTCTGGCGGTGATTGGTCAGATGGAATGCAGAGGCAACAGCGTTACGTTGCCGGAAACGGCGGGTGCTGATGCACGCGGGATTGGCATGCAGGTAGTAGCGCCGCGGCAGGCTCGTTAATTGGTCGTTGGTGCGATAAAACAAACAGTAAGCAAACTGGGGTGGCCATGGGTCACCCATTATTTTTTAAGAGGTGAATGGGATGAAAAAAGTTGCATTGATTGGTTTGGGTGCGATGGGTGTATTGTATAGTGATTTATTGTATAGCGCTTTGCAGGATGATTTTTTGTGATTGCTGATAAAAAAAGCGGATTGGCCGCTATGAAACGGAGGGCGTATATTGCAACGGCGCACGCTGCCAGTTCCCTTACCGCAGCGCCACTGAGGCGGAGCCGGTAGATTTGCTTTTTGGTGGGCGTGAAATTTGGCGGCTTGCAGGCAGCCATTGTAGAGGCTGCGCCATTTTGTGCAGCAAGGTACCGTTATTATTTCGCTGTTAAATGGAATTTCCAGTGAAAAAATTTTGCAGCAAGCGTTTCCGCAGGCCCATGTGTTGTATTGTATTGCGCAAGGTATGGATGCGGTGAAAGACGGCAATCAAGCCGGCTACTTGCACAAAGGCGTGTTAGTATTGGGGGAAGCCGACGGCAGTCGCAGCGAAGCATTGCAGGCAGTAGGACAGCTATTTGATAAGGCGGAAATTCCTTATACGGTTTCTGATACAATTATCCGTAAATTATGGAGCAAATTGATGTTGAACACAGGTATCAATCAGGTGGTCATGGTGCAGGAAGGTACTTATGCCACTGTGCAGCAGCCGGGTGCGGCGCGGGATAGGATGATTGCCGCTATGCGAGAGGTGATGCAGGTAGCCAATGCAGAGGGCATCGATTTAAACGAAGGAGATGTGTACAGGGCTGGTTGCAAATTGCTGATGGTTTAAATCCAGATGGTATGCCTTCCATGCGGCAGGATGGTTTGGCAAAACGGTATTCGGAAGTTGAATTGTTTTCCGGCACGATTATCCCTTTAGCGCAAAAACATCATCTTGCAGTGCCAACATGTGCTATGCTGTATCAGCAAATTAAAGAGATAGAAGCAGAATATAAATAATGGTACAGTATTTCCCGGAAAATAATTGTTGAGAAAAATATAATTTGCAAAATAAAAATCGCCTTGCAATATTTTCTGGGAAATAATTTTTTTGTGAAAGTCGAATTTTATTTCCTAGAAAATAGTTTTTTGACGATAAGTTATATTTTGCTGAAATTAAGTATTTTCAGATAAAGCGGATAAAGAGATGATAGGGATTTTTCATAAATAAACGGGACAGTGATATGAGAATCGTTTCTCATTACTGTCCCGTTTTATTATGTTAATATTAAACATTTTTATTCATTTCTGCTTTGCTGCGGAAAAATTTCAGTGCAATAGGGATAACTGCAATTAATAGCAAACAGGATACCGTCATCATCAGATTGGTGGTGGAGGTATAGGCGAAAGCCAGACTCTCCGGTGAAGAATCGGTAACGGCTGCGATACGCAAATCAGCAATATTACCGGCGATACCTACGATGAGCGCGTTCAACATTTGATGGAACCAGTTGGTCAATGATGATGCATGACCTGATAATTCCGGCGGTACACTGGACATTTGCGCGTTGGTAGATATTAAATTGATGGCGCCCATACCGCAGGAGCGTACGCACATAGCTAAAATAATGAATAAAATGGGTGTAGTAGGTACGGCAGTTAAGAATGGTGCAGAGCCTATCAATAAAACGATAATACCCAGTACCATCAGATTTTTTCGCCCAATTTAGGATAAAAAGGCGGTAGCAATTGGCATAATGATAATGGCAATTAAAGAAGTTGGCAACATAATCATGCCAGTTGCCAGTGGTGATACCCCAAGCCGCTTTGTAGGAACAGCGGCATCAAAAATGTAATCATATATAGTGCAATGGAATTCATGCCGCCGGCAATTAACGCTGCAACGTAACGGCGGAATTTTAAGACACTCAAGTTCAACAGTGTGTCAGAACGGTTGTGGCTGCGGATGATATAAGCGGCCAGACAGGCGAGACCCAGAAAAAATGCCAAGCAGTAATTTTAAGGAGAGGCCCCAACTGGACAAATTGCTGAAGGTAAACAGTAAGATTAAACTACCCATAGAAGTCAGTGCCAGGCCAGGGAAATCCAAGCGCGCATTGCTTCTGATGGTGTCTTTCTGCAATAGCTTTAATGTTAAAAACAGTGCCAGCACGACAAAAGGAATATTGAATAAAAGTAAAAATCGCCAATCGGCTACACTAAGAATGATACCAGAGAGTACCGATGGCAGCATACCGCCTACCATATTGGCCATTCCCCAGGTGCTGGCGGCTTTGGCTTGCTGACTGGCAGGTAAGGCCTGGTATAGCATCGCCAATGATAGCGGCGATAAAAGGCCGCCTGTCAGCCCCAGGAAAAAAGCGAGCCACAATTAATATTTCAATACACCAAGCCAACGCACCGACAATAGAGAGCGCTAAAACGCAGCAAAGTGCCAAACAAAAAAATGCGTTTGTAACCGAAGCGGTCACCTAAAAATCCGGCGGCGGGAATAATCATGCCGGCAGCCAACATGTATCCAGAAGTGAGCCATTGTACCGTGGCTAATGGTGCATCGAAATAAGTCATCATAGTGGGCAATGCTACATTAAACATGGTAATGTTCAATGTGCCGATGACAGCACCTAAGCCTAATGTAAGTAAGAGTAAAAATGTGTGTTGTTGTTTCACAAAATCCCTTCTTCGTGCAGTAATTTCATAATTAGATAGTTTACTATTTATAATACCAGCCTGCAAGAAAATATTGTAACAGAAAAAGTTTTGCCCCAATTTTAGGGATACAAAAATATATGTGGCTGCTTTGATACGGGATATCATGATGAAGCCACGTACGTAAGAAAGCCATATAAAAAAGGCAGTTGCATGATATCGAAAAATTTCTATCATGCAACTGCCTTTTTATGTTAAGATGGAATTATTTTCCATATCTTTTTTTGCCTCGGAAATATTTGAGGGCAATCGGGATAATTGCAAGGAATGTTATGCAGGATATTGTCATTAAGAGACTGGTAGAGGAAACATACACAGCAGAAATTTCTTCCACTGTTTCAGCTTGTGCAGAAATTAAACGCAAACTGATAATGTTGCTGGCAATACTGGTAATCAATGCACCGACCATTTGCCGCATCCAATTTGTTAAGGCAGAAGCATGCCCGGAAAGCTGCATGGGAACTGCCGCCATAGATGTATTGGTGGTAAGCAGATTCATAAATCCGATGCCAAAACTGCGGATGCACATAAATAGCAAAATAATGGCAATGGGCGGAATAATCGTTAGATTTAGAAATATGGAAGAACCAATTATGATAAATAGTACACCAGCAAGCGCCAAGGTTTTTTCTCCTTTTTTTGGTCAGTACGTTGGTAGCAAAAGGCATGGCCGCTGCAATTACAAAAGAGCCAGGCAGTAGGATTGCGCTGGTGAGCAGTGCAGACAGTTGCAAACCGTTTTGTAAAAATAACGGCATAACGAAAGTAATCATATATAAAGCGATAATATTCATACAGTCAACGAGTAAAGCTGCTACATAGCGAGGATATTTTAGAACACCTAAATTTAACATCGCATTGTCAGTATTCCAGCTTTTTTGACATATACAGCCAAGAAGATGAGACCGATAAAAGTACTGATAAAAAATTTTGCAGTAAATCCCCATTTGGATAGATTACTGAAAGCAAATAAAAGAATAAAGCTGCCGATTGCTGTTAAAGCGAACCCTAGATTATCCAGTTTGGTATTTTTAGAATCGACATCAGCAGGGAGAAAATGCATGCCGCAGAATAAAAAGCAGTGCTGCAATTGGCACCATAATTACGAAAAGCATACGCCAACTGGCAAAGCTGATGATAATACCGGTCAGGCAGGTTGGCAGTGCGCCGCCTACAATATTGGCAGTTCCCCAGATACCAGCAGCTTTTTGCTTGCTGATAAACTGGTACACTCTGGTAGAGCATTGCCATAGTTAAGGGCATTAAAAGTCCTGCTGTCATACCAAAAAAGATACGTACTACAATCAGCGCTTCAATACACCAAGAAAATGTACCAATAACCGCTAAGAGGAGTGCAAGAGAAACAACGGTGTTGAAGGTACGTTTGTAACCAAAAGCGATCGCCAAAATGCGGCTGCTGGTGTTATAACGCCGGCGGCCAGCATATATCCAGAGGACAGCCATTGTACGGTCGCAACGTCTGTGTTGAAGTATGTCATGAGTGCTGGCATAGCAACATTGAAAATAGAAAGATTCATGGTGCCTAGTAAAGTACCGAGGCTTAAAGTTAAAATAATCGCAAGATTGTTTTGTTTGTTCTGTTTGTCCATAAAAATCCCTTCTTCGAATTATATAAATATATAGTTTACTATTTAGTATAATGATTTTGCTTGAAAAAGTGTAACAGAAAAAATGACCCAAAATTCTGAGGATACAAAAATATATGTAACAAATAACATTTTATTTTGTAATGAAAGCGGAAATGTTATAGATGGATTGTGGTAATGGTGGCCATCATAAAAATAACAACCAAATAAAAAATATCCCGCATGACAATATGCGGGATATTTTTATTTTGGTGATATAGGCAAATCCAATAGCGCCGGGACCAATGTGGGTGCCGACGGTACTGCCTAAATCGCAGTAAAGATAGTCGTTATTCGGCAGAAATGTATCTAAAGCCTGCACCATTTCATCGCGGCCTGCTAAGTTGACAGAATGTGAGAAAACGACAGGATAGCGTTCATCGGCTGGTTCCTTTTCCAAATGTTGTTCCATCCAGCGGAGTGCCGCTTTGTGACCGCGCACTTTGCCGACAACTTCTACTCTTCCGTTTATCAGTGAAATGATTGGTGTAATACCTAAAATTCCACCGATTTTGGCGGTAGCTGCAGAAATACGGCCACCCATTTGCAGATATTTCATAGTTTTCATGCAAGCAATCAAACACACTTTTTGATTTAACGCGGTAAGCTGCGTTGCGATTTGCTGAGCTGATAAACCTTGTTCCCGCAGGCGCACCGCTATTTGCACCAGCAGATGTTGCCCCAGTGCGGCGTTTAAACTGTCTACCAGATAAATTTTGTCTGTTTGCAGCATTTGTTTGGCCGTTAATGCGGACTGATAGGTGCCGCTTAACTGGCTTGACAAAGAATCATAACAATTTCGTCACCCGCTTCCAGATAAGGCTGAAAGGTCTGACAAAATTGAAATGGCGTGATTTGCGATGTGGTTGGCAATTTATCAACAGTTTCCAATTTGTTATAAAATTCAGTCACCGATAAATTTTGCCGGTCCAAGTATTCGGTTTCACCAAAAGAGATGTGAATGGGGATAACATCCACTTGTAGTTGCGCGGCGGCTTCTAAATCTAAATCACCGCTACTGTCAGTTATGATACGAATCAAAATAAAACCTCCGATGTATATTTCTACTGCCTTCAATTTGTCGTTTTATCCGATACCCCCAACCTATCGGCAAAGACAGTACAAAAAAATTTCGCGGCAGCAGAAAAGGATATAAAAGTAATAATAATCAATATATTTCCTAAGTGTCAACTGTCATGTATAAATTTTTTTGCAGTTTGTAACTAAATCAAAAAAAATATTTATATAGAAACCTGAAAGACAGTGGTTTATTTCTTTTTTGTGATATCGTAAAATAAAAAGCAGATTTTTTTAACGGGGGATTTTGTGATATGGGGAATAAAAAGGAAAGCAGAGGGAAAACAAGACTGTCAAATATTTTTCAAATTTACCGCCGTGATTGGAAAAACATTTTGCATAATCCAGTAGCATTGTTGATCGTGGTGGGGCTGTTGGTGTTGCCATCTTTATATGCTTGGGTCAATTTGGTAGCTTGCTGGGACCCATACGGAAATACCAATGGTATTAAGGTAGCCGTGGTCAATTTGGATAAAGGCGTCACGCTGGAGGGCAATGCTATCAATGCCGGTGATGAGATTGTGAAAAGTTTGAAGGAGAATGATGCTATCGGTTGGCAATTTGTAGATGAAGATGATGCCGAATATGGCTTAACCCATGACCGATATTATGCAATGCTGGAAATTCCAGAAGATTTTACGAAGCAGCTTGTCAATGTGCTGGATGGCGACTATCAAAAGCCGCAAATTATTTATCGGGTGAATGAAAAAAAGTAATGCCATTGCGCCCAAAATTACGGATACCGGTGCGAAAACAGTAACCAACGAGGTCAGCAAAGCCATTTTAGAAGTGGTGGATAAGGTTGTGTCTCTATGGGCAACGATATGGGGCAAGGCTTAGAGAGCAACGAGAGCAAAATCAAAAGGTTGCGGGATGTCGTGCTGACAGTGAATGCCAACTTCCATGAACTGGAAGCGGAGTTGGAAAAGGCGCAGGAAGGGCTTGCAACTGTAGAAGAATTATTGGCGACTGCCGATGAATCGGTGCCTCTTATGGAAGATGGCATTCATCAGCTAAAAGATTTTTTTCGGCACAGAGCGATGTGCTGTTAGGCGACGCGGAGCAATTTCGGGCAGATGGTGTGGCGTATATCGGCGATAAATTTGACCAGTGTCAGCAGTTGGTAGACGAAACGCGGGCTTTACTGCAAGAAACGCGGACAAAATTGGACAGTACGGAGGATCTGGTGCGGGATGTGCCGCCGCTGTTGGAAAAAGCAGAGGCTTTACAGGCTACGTTAGAGGATGTATTGCGGTGGTTGGAGCAGCAGGATATTCAGGAGCCGAATTACGATAAGTGGCTGCAGTTGCTGCAGTCGGCAGAGAATGCTGCCGAGAAGCTGGTGGACGTATTGCAGAGGTTAGAGCAAAATCCAGAGCAGGTGCAGCAGGTGATTGTTGTCATGTATGATACAGCGGATGCAGTACTGCAGAAGCAGGAAACGGCGTTGAAGTTGGTGGAAATGGAGCTGCAGGCGCTTTTGGAAGCAGCACAGACAGAAGAAGAAAGAACGTTTTTGACGCAAAAAATAGAGCAAACCCAACAGGCGCAGGCAGCGTTACAGCAAACGATTGCAGATAACCAGAGCAAGCGGGAGGCAGTGGCTGCGATGGCGCCGGAAGAGGTTGCGGCTAAAATTGACTCGATTGTGCAGGAGGTAACGCAGGCGCAAGCTAAGGTGCAGGCGGTGGAAGCTCTGGTACAGAAGCTGCAAAATTCAGGCATCAGTGTGGAAACGATTTTGCAGGATTTGCGCGATGTAGATTCTTTTGTTGGGCAGAGGCATTGAGCAGGTACGTTCGTTGTTGGAAACGGCCGATAAGGCCTTTTGTGCTGTCGGATGAAATTTTAGATACTGCTGAGGAAACTTTAGATGAAATTGAGCGGGCTATGCAGGAGATTACGGCGCAATATGAAAATCGTTGGGCCGATACGCTGGATGGAATGTTTGCCGATTTATATCAAACTTTAGACGATTTGAATGAAGCTTTGAGCGGGCCGATGGCGCTGTTCCTAAAATCAGTGATTTGCTGCAGCAAGCCAGTGATACAGAAACAAAAGGCGCAGATTTGCTGGCCCAGTTGAACAAGGCTGTTCCGGAGGCGAAAGCGGAGTTGGCGCGGCTCAGTCAAATTATGAATAAGTTCAGCGATAGCAATTTGGACACGTTAATCAGTTTATTGGAAAATGATACCGATGCAGCAGCCGACTATTTTCCGGTCCGGTAGAGCTAAAAAGAAGAACGGCTGTATCACATGGACAATTACGGAACAGCTATGGCGCCGTTTTATACGATTTTGTCCTTGTGGGTGGGGTGCTTGCTGTTAAGTGCTGTGCTTACCACAGAAGCCAAACCGGCTGAAGCAGAACGGGCTAATACAATGATGGAAGAATATTTTGGCAAGATGCTGACGTTTTTGACGATAGGGATTGGTCAGTCCTTGATTGTTGCTTTGGGCGATAAATTCATACTGGGTGTGACGGTTGTCGATTTGCCGCTGTTTTTAGGTGTCAGCGTCTTTGCTTCTATCATATTTATGCTGATTGTTTACAGCTTGGTGTCCATTTTAGGTGTGGTAGGCAAAGCGGCCTGTGTTATTTTGTTGGTATTCCAGATTGCTGGTGCAGGCGGGACGTTCCCGGTGGAAGTGATGCCGGAGTTTTACCAGATTATTCAGCCGTATCTGCCGTTTACTTATGCCATTGGCGCTATGCGGGAAGCTGTTGCAGGACCGGTGGCAGAAAGCCTGTGGTACGATTTCTGGCATTTATTAATTTTTGGAGCTATGGGGCTGGCAATTGGAATGTTGCTGAAAAAGCCGCTGCATCCATTGATGGAATGGTTTAACCGGAAGTTTAAAGAGAGCGGTATTAGTGAATAAGCACAGAGTTATCCACTGGCTGTGGATAACTCTGTGGATAAATTCTGAATATCGGTGAAAAAGTTGTGAGTTTTTTTGCTTGGTTGCCAGGAAAATAGGAGCGATGATTTCAAAAAAATAGGTAGTCTAAACGATACCTTTCGCGGAAAATAATAAAAGGAAGTCCGAAAACAAGCCTGTCTTCGGACTTCCTTTTTATTTTGCCGGCAAGAAAAAATCATCCACCAATATCCACATTCTGCATAGATTTATGCACAAGTGTGGAGAAATACTTCTTTATTGTGGTTTTCGCTTATAAAAAGTGGTCATACCGCCGATATCGTGTACATCGGTAAACCCATGAGCGTAAAAGCAGCTTTGTAGCCTGTTTGCTGCGAGCGCCGCTTTGACAATAAATTAAAATGGTTTTGTTGCGGTTGCCTAAAGTCTGGACCGCTTTCTTTTCTAAATCGTTCAACGGCAAATTGATGCTGTTGGGTAAATGGCTGTAGGCGAATTCATCGGGTGTGCGCACGTCCAATAAGGTTACTTTGCGGTTCCCCTGCAGCAGCGACCAGCCATCTGCCGGAGATAGAGAACGATAAATTAATTTTCCGTTTTTTTTCTTTTCGGTTGTTTGAAGCGGGCGGCTGCTGCGCCAACTGGTGAACAGTAAAAAAATGACCGCGACAGCGAGAATGGGAATCAATGTGAGAGCTCCATAAAATCAACTCCATTTGCAGAAACTGAAATTTGTATTATGATGTACTATGCCACAGGAAAAATTTTTTGTCAAATTTTTTGAGTGATTTTAGAAAAATTAACGAATGTATATAATGAAACATGTTTTAGGGGGGATGGGATTGATACGGAGCGAGGAACGGAAACTTTTACAACTGCTGTTGGAAAATCCAGAGCAGGGTTTGTCGGAGGCGATAAAACAGTACGGCAAAACCGTGCATTGGATTGTGGTCAAAATATTAGGCGGTGAGGGGCGTTTAGAGGTTGAAGAATGTACTGCAGATGTATTTGTGCGATTGTGGCAAAGCGCTGCGCGGTTTGATGGGACACAGGGGACGTCGTTGGCTTCCTGGCTATACGGAATTGCCCGGCATACGGCGTTGGATTATCGCCGCAGACAGCGTGGGACAAAGGTTTTGCCGCTGGAAGAAACAGATTTGAAGCTGGAGCTTAATTTGAAGAAATGTTAGCCCGTACACGCAACGAAGAGATTTTGCGCGCTGTGATAGATGCTTTGCCAACACCGGAACGGGAAATTTTTATCTATCGTTACTTTTTGGAAATGCCTGTTAAGGAGATTGCTGCTCAGCTCAATTTGTCAGCGAAGCAGGTAGAAAATAAATTATACCGCGGGCGGTTATCGCTACGACAGCAATTGCTGGAGAAAGGGGTGGTTCGATGAGCCGCATAGAAGAATTGATGGATTTGTCTGTAGAGCCGGAAATTTTAGAGCAGATGGCTGAAACTACGTGCTTGGATAGTAAAATACAAGAACGAATTCAGAAACTGGCTCTGGATAAAATAAGCAGCTTACAGGATCAAGCAAGTCGGAGCCTAACGGCTGTGACCGCACCGATAGGTAAAGCACAAGAAAAAAAGAAGGGCTGGAAAATCCAAAAGACAACGGAAAAAGAAGAAAGACAGTACGTCTTGCAGCACTGCTGGCTGCCTGCGCCCTAGTGGTATCAGTAGGGACTGCCGCTATGGCTACGTTATCTACCGATCGTAGGTTATTGGAGGTACTGCACGCCGATAGCAAGTCACAAATCGCTCAACTCAATGAAATGCGCACACCAATTCAGCAATATGCCAAGGCCGATGGCTATACAGTAACGGTGCAGGAAGCTATCAGCGACAGACACAACACTTGGGTGCTGTTGGAAGTGGAAGCGCCGCTTGATGTG
>VOFC01003878.1_pt1 | contig 29558 bp, 42 predicted proteins | sample 5384161 | NCBI WGS metagenome assembly VOFC01 (sample SAMN12384722, study PRJNA508395) | human gut metagenome | isolation source: healthy gut B | host: Homo sapiens | reverse complement strand
ATCTCATTGCAGACGATCAGTCCTTCCCCCTGCATGGAACATGCAATCTGTGAGCTCTTGCCTCCAGGTGCGGCACACAGATCTAAAATGCGCTCTCCCGGTTCCGCCATCAGATACTCCGCCGGAGCCATCGCACTCGGCTCCTGGATATAGTAAACGCCCGCCTCATGATACGGATGTCTGCCGGGCTGATCATTCCCACTGTAATAATAGCCATTCGTTGTCCACGGCACTCTGTTTAAAGAAAACGGCGCCTGCTGCAAAAAAGTATCCCGCTCTGTTTTCAGTGGATTGATTCTGAGTGCCTGATATTTCGGCAGATCATAGCTTGCATAGAATGCTGCGTACTCCTCCCCGAGCATTTCTTTCATACGCACACAAAATTGTTCTGGTAACATAATTTCTCTCCGTCCTGTTTTTCCTGTGATTGATTCATTTTCATAATTCCGTTTTTATGAGTTTTACAATTGTATTTTCTCATCGGTTAATTGTTTCAGTGCATCTCCCAGAATGTGATTGGATGATTTTTCCCTCATTCCGTCGATTGCTTCCCGAAGCGTCTGGTTTGCTGCCTCTACCTCACGCTCAAACTCTCTTGCAGAGAGCAGATGACAGCCCTGCCCGGTGATGATGATCTGCTCAAGACCATCCGAAGTCGCCACGGTCACATGGTATTTTCTTCCATTTTCATGTGCAAACTTTTCAATATAAGCATCGGCAGTCTCTGCTTCTTTTTGTATACACGACATGGATATTATGGTGATCGAACATTTCCGTCTGATGTCCTTTACGCGGTACGCATCAAACACCACGATCAGATTGCATTTTTTATGCCCTGATAATTGCAAAATGTCTAAAAAGCTTTCCTCTTGCTCCGTCGATATTGACTGCCGCAAGCTCTTTTAAGCTCTCCCATGCAAATATTATATTATATCCGTCCACCAGCAGATATTCCTCTTTGGAAACTGCTTTTACAGGTGCATAGCGTGGCGCATTGTCTCCCGAGATCACTTTTTCGTGGTCCGCCACTGCTTTGTCGCTCCCTTCTCATGCTTATTTGCATGATAGGTACGTGCTAAGATCGCGTCAATCTCCTCAATGTCGATCCAGTGATCCGGATCGTAGGTTTTGTCTTTTTACCGGAAGGTGCTTCCTCCTGCTGCTCTTTCTTTTTAACAGCCTGCCCTCCACATGCATGTGATCCGGCACTTCATTCCATGGAACGATAAATCCTGCTCCGTGCGCACAGAAAACAGAATCCGCCGGGTGCGAAAGATCCCGCTCCGGATCATAACCGGTCTGTGCGACCACCTCTTCCGTGTTGTGACATGGGTAATATCCCGCAAACCGGAACGTTACTTTTCCAAGCCCTTTCGTGTAGACAGTCACTTCCTTCTGGTAATTTGCCATGCACACCACCGGAGCAATGCCGCGCAGAACCTGTGCTTCGCCCTCCTGATAAGGACCTTCAAACTTTCCATGCATCTTTTCAATATCCGTCATAGCACGTCCTACCATATTCTGCGGAACAGCTATGTGAAATTCATAATACGGCTCCAGCAGCACAGACTGCGCCTGTTTTAAGCCCTGGCGCACTGCCCGGTAAGTCGCCTGTCTGAAATCGCCGCCCTCCGTGTGTTTCGTGTGTGCCCTTCCACCGATTACTGTGATTTTCATATCTGTGATCACCGAACCGGTCAACACTCCGATATGCTCCCGCTCTTTTAAATGTGTCACGATCAGCCGCTGCCAGTTTTTATCCAGCACATCCTCACTGCAGTCTGTGTCGATCACAACACCGCTTCCCGGTTCCAGCGGCTCTAACAAAAGATGCACTTCCGCATAATGTCTGAGCGGTTCAAAATGTCCCACGCCCTCCACCGTATCTGCGATTGTTTCCTTGTATACAATCTTGCCCGGACCAAATGACACCTCCACGCCAAACCGCTCTGCGATCATGCTTTTTAAAATTTCAGTCTGGACCTCGCCCATGATCTGGATCTGGATCTCCTGAAGCTTTTCGTTCCATACAATATGTAATTCCGGCTCTTCCTCCTCGATCTGGCGCAATTTTGGCAGCATGACTGCCGGCTCCACGCCCTCCGGGAGAATCAGACGGAAATGCAGTACCGGCTCTAATACCGGTGTTTCTCCCTGCGCTTCTATTCCAAATCCCTGTCCCGGATATGTGTGGTCTAATCCGGTCACGGCGCACACCATTCCGGCATCCGCTTCATTGATCAGCTCATATTTGGTTCCGGAATAAATGCGGATCTGGTTCACTTTCTGTTCCCACACTTCCTCACCAAACCGCACATGATCTGCATTCGAAAGCGGTGATTTCACTTTTAACGTTCCTCCGGTCACTTTCAGATACGTCAGCCGGTTATTTGCCTCATCTCTAGCAATCTTAAAAACTTTCATGCCAAATTCATCCGGGTATTCCGGTGCCAGTGTATATCGGTCAAACCCTTGTAAAAATGTGTCCACGCCGGCATTCCGAAGCGCAGAACCAAAAAAGCACGGAAATATCTTTCGCTGCACGATCATTTCCCTGATTTGTTCACCGGCAATCCTTCCGGTCTCTAAAAAACTTTCCATCGCAGTCTCATCTTCCATGGCAATTTCTTCCATAATAGTACTGCTTTTCTCGTTTTCCTGTGCTTCTTCTTCTGTTCCTGCGCCAAGTTCCGTGAAATCAATGCATCCGTCCGACAACTGTTTTTTTAACTCCAAAAGAATTGCCGCTCTGTCGGTTCCCGGCTGATCCATTTTATTGATAAAAAAGAAATACCGGGATCTCATACCGTTTTAAAAGCCGCCAGAGTGTCTGTGTATGAGCCTGCACTCCGTCAGATGCGCTGATGACAAGCACGGCGTAATCAAGCACCATCAGCGTCCGCTCCATCTCTGCCGAAAAATCCACGTGTCCCGGGGTGTCCAAAAGTGTCATTTTCGTGTCACCAAATTGTAATTCTGCCTGCTTTGAAAAAATCGTGATACCACGTTTCTTCTCCATCGCATCCGTGTCTAAAAATGCATCGCCGTTGTCGACGCGCCCTATTTTTTTAATGCTTCCACTGCTATATAAAAAGTGCTTCTGACAATGTGGTCTTGCCGGCGTCCACATGTGCCAGGATTCCTGCTATAATTTGTTTCATGATTATTTTTCCTTAGGTTATGTAGATTGCGAATTCGTAAAATTCATCTATACTGTCTTTAAATTGTTCAAAATTAATCCGATAAACGAAGACCCGCTTGCGCTGCGTGTCGCTCGCAACGGTACTAAGAAACCACCGGCCTGCATTTCTTATCTGATAAATCAGAATGAAATACAGCCACTGCTTCTAAGAACCGGCGGCTCCCCAGTGTCTTCTTTTGCTCTGTCGATGTTTCAAAATTTATTCCACACTTTCTAGAGTTTTACAATTCGCAATTTACTGTACTGAAAAAATGATTCATGGGTGTTTGCCCTCTGTTGAATCATTTTGCCTTTTCGGATATTTTAGCATATTTTCTGAAAACAGAAAAGGGACAGTCGCACGAATTATCCATGTACTATCCCTTTTGCTGGCTGCGTCATGGCCTGTTTCTTTATTTAGTAACAAAAATAATGACAGCAGATTTTTACATCAAGATTCGATGTGAGCGGATAAGTTGAAAAATTCATTGTATCATTTCTTAATAGGTCTGTATTTCCATTTAATACATTATAAATAGACTGGTACTCTGTCTCTGTCGGATGCGCTTTATCCCGTCTTTTCCAGGAAACAAACTGAACCGGATTGTTCTGGCTCAGCACATCATATAATGTATCTGGATACAAATCGGATGCCATGCGGTTTAACACCACCTCGACAACCGCTTCCTGCCCCTCGACAGGGTTCGCCGTTTGCTTCCAGCCACACGATTTTGGCCAGCAAATCGATCTCTTCATCGGTCAGGCTGATGTTCCAACGATTGTTGTATGCCGTAGCCTGCGAAGTTCCAGAAACTTCCTCCACCTGACCACTCTCACTTACTTCTGTATTTGTTTCAACTGATCCGTCTGTCTCTTCTTCTAAATTACTTTCTGAATCATTTGAAGTTGTCACTAAAACAACATCTTTCTTTTCAACACCTGTTTTTTTCATCTGATTCTGTGGTAAATGAATTTGCGGAAATTGCAGCTGCCACACCGGCGGAAAATTGCATTTCTTCCGGCTCTGCCTCCTGATTCTGAAGCGGTACTGCCTCATTCTCAAGCTCTGCAACATAAGCTGCCTCTTCCTGAATGTTGGACGTAACAATCAAGCACAATGCGAAAGCAAAAAAGTAATGCTGCGTCAATATTTTTTTTTTCTCATTTTTCTCCTTTCCTCAAGAATGATACATAACATAGTAAAACGACAGATAAACCAAAAATTTATCTGCCGCTTCATTACAAAACCCTATCATACTCAATTATTCCCAAAAAGTCAAATTTCTCATTCAGGAACTGTGCTGAGAAAATTTCTTTGAATTTTACCATATATTTTTTTCATTTGTGTAAATAATCTACTAACGAGTCAGTTATAACTTTTTCGCGTTAAAGCAGAAACAGTCAGATATTACAATTATTGTGAGCTTTTCTGCTTATTTTTATGCAACTTCCATTAATTTTTCCCCAAAAAATCTGGAAACAGTCTTAATCCCTTGCGATCTCAGACAGAATTTCTGCGCGTTTTGTGCCGATCAGGAGCTGATTTTTATATGTTTCATAACGCTCTATGCGATGCTCGCTCAAGAAGACCGCGATCTCCGGTGTGATCGTAAGTTCTGTCACAAAAACTACCATTTCTGTCCATCCGAAAATGCCTGCTCCATAAATGTAAATGCATGTTCTAAGGTTTCAATCCCTTGATTTTCAAGGCTTTGCAGTTTTTCACACTGTGCGTCAAACGGCTCTTTGCGAGCGCAAATAAAGCAGTTTCTTCTATATTAATTGTTTCCTCGGCTACAATCTTTTTTCGCACATTCCTTCAATTTTTCGTTCAGGCTGCGTGCACGGTCACTCTGTGCTTTTGAGACAAACTGCTGTTTCTCGTTCTGCTCATCTGACGCTGTTTTTTCTGCAAGAATCGTTTCAAAAATTCCTTTTGCCTGCAAAGAATTTTTTAATTTTTGACGGTATTCCTTCAAAAAATCATACCATGCATCCGTGATCTCACGCTCTCTCTGTATCTGATAAAAGACATTTGAGACACCATCCAGCAGCAGATTGACCACCGAAAGCCTCTCATCAAACGCTGCCTGATCGATACGCGCATAGACGGAAGGCTTTACTTTTCCCTCCAAAATCTCTGCAATGCCATAATCGTCCTGATATTTTTTATACAGATCAAAGTAGGCAGACACATCCTCCGCCACATCTTCATGCCGCAGAAACTCATGAATGATCTCCTCGTCCACAGGAATTCCAAGTTCCTCGTAGACATCCATAAGATTGCTTAAATCCTCCCAGCCTCTGGCGGTCACAAACTGTAATCCGTCCACGTCCGCCTCCACGCGGTAAAAATTCTTCGGACGAAGTTCCAGATAGCTTAAAATTGCGCTGTTTAAACGTTTTTCTCTTGCATATTCCTTCCACACGCCAAGATCTGCCTCGATATTCATGCAGCGCACACGGTCTAACGTTACCATATCAAAATCTCTTACCGACTTGTTGTACTCCGGCGGATTTCCGGCTGCAGCAATGATCCATCCCTCCGGGACTGCCTGGTTGCCAAACGTTTTACACTGCAAAAATTGCAGCATGGTCGGCGCCAGCGTCTCAGAAACGCAGTTGATCTCGTCAATAAAAAGGATTCCCTCTTTCCTGCCGCCCTCCTCGATTTTTGCGGTAGACACTCGCAATAATCTCGCTCATGGTGTACTCCGTCACAGAATATGTTTTTCCGTCGTACTGCTCCTCCTTAATAAAACGGAAGTCCTACTGCGCTCTGCCTTGTGTGGTGGGTGATGGTATACGCCACAAGCCCGTTCTCACCCTCTCTGGCAATCTGCTCCATGATCTGTGTCTTTCCGATTCCCGGTGGTCCAATCAACAGAACCGGACGCTGTCTGACCGCCGGGATTTTTATATTCGCCAAATGCATCTTTGCTCAGATATGCCTGCACGGTATGCCTGATCTCATCCTTTGCCTGCTTAATGTTCATGGTTTCTCCTTGTCTCCTCTGCCAAAATATCCTCCTGTTCCACCCGGAGTCTCATTGCCCACGGTGGAACGGCACTCTCATCATAATCATCCAGAAACAGAAATGCGGTCTTATATTCCGGCCGTTTCTTCGGATAAATGCCCTTGCCATCCGTAAAATATAACAGCCCGCCAAGATTTTTCAACACGCCCTGCTCTAATAATTCGTTCACATAAGCAAAAGCCGGTCTGAAATCTGTTCCGCCGCCTCCTATAACTGTAAAACGATTTAAAAAGCTGTTCGAGTTCGCGGCTGTTTTTACCTCCTCATCCATGCGCACCTGATCGTCACACTGAATGATGCGTATTCTGCTTTTTGCAAAAAAACTGTTCTGTTCGGTCAGGATCGTATAGGTCTCTTTCAAAAAATTGTGGATGAGCTCGCCGCTGGTCGAATAACTCGTATCGACCACAATGACAAACTCCTGGATTTTTTTGACCTCCCGGCTCTCCACCGGCTCAATGAGCGGCATATTTCCGTAAAGCCGCAATCCATAAATATAATAATTCAGGTCAAACTCATCGGGATCCGCATGCAGTTCCTCCCGCAGAACGGAAAATTTACGCAGAAAATCTGCATAACTTTGTCTGCTCTTCTCTGCCTTCAACTGTGCAGCAAGAATTTCTTCTCCATCCTCTGTCTCATCCCCTCTGGATTCCTTTTCCATGCGCGTCTGCCTTGCAATTTTATCCCACTGTTTTCTGACGTCCTCATTTGCGGCATTTTTCTGTTCCTCCTTCGGCCAGTAACGATGGTCGTCCGTGTAAAATTCCTTTTGCAGTGCGATCAGTTCTGCCGGCTTTCTGCCACTTAGATAACGATAAATAACCGCCGCGGAGATCCCTGCTCTTTTAGCTGTTTTAGCTCTTCATAAACCGTTTGTCTCTGCCAGCTTAAAATCCGCCTCGTACTCGGTTTGTCCATCTGGTCGATCGTGTATTCCACTGCAATATCGCAGGCAAGATTCCATTTTTCCCGGTCTCTCTTTCCACCGATCCAGAGATGGAAAAAGATACAGTGTAGCACGCTGTGCAGGTATGCCCGGTCGAGATATTTCGGGTTGCCCTGAAACACCCTTAACACCTGCTCCGTGGAAAAATAAAGATATGTGCCGTCAGTCGCAAAGCTTCTGATATTCTCATCCGCCCGGTAAACAAGCGTGCCGAGTGCAATATCTAAAAAGCGCAGATCCATATATAGTTCACTTCGCACAAACTCCAGAACTTTCTTCGACATCTCTGCCTCCCACTCGCTCTGTGTCTGCTTATGTTTACTCCTAAACTGCTCCATGTCAACTCCTTTATTGTTAAAATTCCTCAAATGAATAGCGGCTCTTCACATCCCATTTCATTTCTGCCGTTTTCTCTGGTTCTGCAAATAACTGCCGCTTCCACGCGATGAGGCTTGCCACGCCTTCCATCCATTCCTCGTGTGAAGCGATTGCAACGGCATCCTCTATCTGTTCTTTCCTGCCGTATCCTTTCTCAAAGAAGAAATGTAACGGTTTTAACTCTCTTTTCTTTAAAAGAATGGTTAAAACCTTTCCGGACTGTTCCCTCACATATTCCTCATAATCTGCCCTTGCCTCCGGTGACAGCCCACATGCAGCATATAAGCGGTTCCACGCCATCGGAATGAGCACCTCTGCGGACTCCTCCACACACGCCTGTGGGAAAATCTCATCATAGGCATTCAGTAAAATGACACCATCCTTAAAGCACTGTCTTGCGCGGAAACCCTCTCCGGTAAGATTCAGTTCAAAAATATGCGCCGGTCCGATCTCATCATAACTCTCATAATATTCCGGATACATAAGAACTGCCTCTCTCTCTCCGTCCTCCTGTTCAAACGATACTTCCACCTGCCATTTGATCTGCGCGAGAAGCTGTTTTAGTCCGGTCGGCTCCTCTACCCCTGCACACATCCGTAAGCTTCGCAGATTCAGGCAATTCATAAACGCATCGCTTCCCACTTCCACAAGTTTTGGATAAACACTGATCCTTTCCATTTTCGTACAGTTATAAAACGCACAGCTCCCTATTTTCACAATGTCTGCCGGAAGTTGTACCTCTTTGATATATTTTTCCGATAATTCGTGCAGTTTTTCGTCCCGCTCTATTGTTTTCTCAAATAAATATTTTTTTCTTTCCTTGTTTTAAGGAAATACTGTTCCTTTTTTCATTTTGTCTTTCAACACAGACAGACCGCTCTCCCACATACCTCCGCAGTACCTTGAATACCGGATCTCATTCTCCGGAAGCTTTCTTCTTGAAAAGCAATAATCGCCCAGTTCCCGCACGCATCTTCCATCGATAAATCCCGGCACTGTCACGACCGGCTGTTCTCCGAATACCCGAAGCAGACGGATTTCTCCTTCTGAAATTTTTTCCCATAAAAAAAAACAATTGTTCTGCCCCTGTTCTCTTCCATCATTTTTCCCCTGTCATTCATGTCCAATATCCTGTATATCCGTCTTAGATCACAGCATTCTCTCCGCGCTTCAGACGCCCATAACTGCGCACTAAAAAGAGGCACTTCCGTAATCAGCATGGCAATCCATCCTGCCAGACACGCAAACGGGAATGTCTCTACCTTCATTGCAAAGCCAAACACAAAAACAAATGCTGCGAGCACACGCACTCCCATATTCACCATACTGCTGATCAAAGTGATCTTCAGATCTCCGATTCCCCGGAAATATCCCTGAATGCCATTCGTAACTGCCGGGAGCAGATACATAAATGAGATCAGTTTCAGATAAGTGACGCCCTCTTTTACAACATCTGTGTCACTGACGAACAAACGCACAACCGGCTCTGCAAAAAAGAAGCACACCAGAAAAATGATCATTCCATAAACCAGTTCGATCTTCATACCGCCCCAGAAGCCCTTTCGCACACGGTCTTTTTTTCCTGCTCCGCTGTTCTGCGCCATAAAAGACGTCATAGAGTGCGCAATATTCTGTTCCGGAAGGCACGCAAAATCATCAATGCGGTTCACGATCGTATACGCCGCCATCACGGAAACTCCCATTGTGTTGGCAATTGCCTGCACGCTGATTTTTCCAAGCTGCACGGTTCCCTGCTGCATCGCACTCGTCCATCCATAGAGGATCGTCTGTTTCAGCAGCGTTCCATCGAATACAAACCATGCTTTTCCAAGATTTAACTCCGGCACCTTTCTCTTAATGTAAATGATGCAAAGCATACAACACACCGCCTCGCTGACGACCGTTGCGACCGCGCAGCCCATGCTGCCCCATTTGAGCACTGCCACGAAAAACAAATCCCCGATGATATTGAGCACCGAGCTTGCCACAAGAAAATAGAGCGGTGTCGTGCTGTCTCCCCAGCGCCCGCAATGTGCATGCAAAAAAATTATAGATAAATGTAAAAATAAATCCCAAAAACACGATTCTCAGATAAGAAACTGCAAGCGGAAGCACTTCCTCCTGCACCCGGATCAGTAATAACAACGGTCTGGCAAAAAGAATGCAAAACAACGTGACCGCAATGGAGAACACAATTCCTGCAATCATCGTCGTGCTGATCTGCCGCTTTAAAACATCCATTTTCTTTTGCGCCGTACTGGGTTCCCATCAAAATGGAAGCCCCGATACACATGCCGTTCACAAACAAAATTGCAAGTGTCATCAGTGGATTGCTTGTGCCGACCGCCGCCAATGCCTCTTTTCCCACAAGCTGACCGACGATAATGCTGTCCACTGAGTTATACATCAACTGAAAAATGTTTCCAAATAAAAGTGGTATCGTAAATTTTACAAGTAATGGAGTAATTTTCCCCTGTGTCAGATCTTTTTGTCATATTCTTACGCCTTTGCCAGAATCTTTTTTATATTACATAAAAACAGTGTGGAAGCCACTGCAACCGAAATAAAGTCCGAAACAGGCTCTGCTAAAAACACTGCAAACACTTTGTTCTCAATGAACATCGGCATCAGATAGATCAGTGGGAGCAACAAGATGATTTTTCTTAAACATGCAATGAATAAGGAAAGTTTTGCCTGTCCAAGCGACATAAACGTCTGCTGGATTGCCATCTGGATTCCAAAGATACCGGTCATGCCCATATAAATCCGGGCAGCCCACGTCGTCATCTCATACAATTCCGGGGAACTGCTGTTGAACAGCTGTACAAAAACCCCCGGGAAACACTCTACAAACAGCCAGAATGCCATCGTGTAAATGAGACTTACCACGATCAAAATGCGAATCGTCTTTTTTCACACGGTCAACCTTTGCCGCGCCATAGTTATAGCTGATAAGCGGTTGTGCGCCCTGTCCAAGCCCCTGCACCGGCATGAACTGTAACTGCATAATACTTGCAAGGATCGTCATCGCTCCCACTGCCACATCTCCGCCGTATTTCGACAGGGACGCATTAAATGCAATGTTTATAAGGCTCTCCGTAATATTCATGACAAATGATGCCAGACCAAGTCCCATGACCGGAAGAATGATCTGCGGCTGTACTTTTAAATATTCTTTTCGGATACGAAGTTTTGTCTGTTTTCCATTCAAAAAAGAAAACACCCACACGGCGGAAACTGCCTGTGAGAGAATCGTTGCAACGGCCGCGCCCTTTACGCCCATATGAAATGCAAAAATAAATAAAGGATCAAGAATGATATTGCAAATTGCTCCGATCAGAACTGTCTTCATACTGATCTTTGCAAATCCCCTGTGTTGTGATAAACATATTCAATCCCAGCGTCATCATGACAAAAATACTCCCCGCCACATAGATCCGCATATATCCCAATGCAAATGGCAAGGTTTTCTCACTCGCGCCAAACATCCACAGAATCGGCTCCGCGACTGCTTCCAGAAAGATGGTCAGCACAACCGAGATTACGATCAGGCTTGTCACACTGTTTCCAAGAATACGCTCCGCTGCCTCATTGTCCCCCGGCTAATGCGATGGCAACTTTGATCGCAGAGTAGGCATCGTTACACTGACCCATATCCATAATTCTTGGAAGTCCTCCGATTTCGCCAAGGTCCAGATCATTGAAACGATATTTTCCACAGGCAAGCGTGAGAATGACCGTATCCTTTGGTGTCTGTTTTACAAATTCCGTGTAGTAATTTCTTCCCGGTCGTGCACCATCGCATCCACCCACAAGGAAGAAGTGACGGATATCTCCGCTTTTACAGCGTCGATCACTTTGTCTGCAACACTGAGTACCGTTCCGTGGCCGAATCCGGTCATGACAGAGGTGCCGCCATTGATTCCGGTTTTGTGCTGGTCTTCTGAGTAGCCACCCAATTCGAGCGCTTTTTCAATCACAGGTGTGAAATCTTTGTCTTCCCCATGTGGACAATCTCCGGATAAGAGACCATTTCTGTGGTAAAGACACGGTCGGCATATCCCGGTTTTACCGGCATCAGACCACATGGATTCTGACAGGGCACTGCAATCCGGTACAATTTTATTTTTTCTCTGCTTTGACTTTTGCGATCATCTCTTTTAAAGTCTCATCATTGAAATTCACATTCGTGATCGTTGTAAATAAACCTTCGATGATAATACGGTCGGTATTTTCTGTTTTGGGATTATTTCCACGAGATTTTGCCAGACCGATTAACGCCCCGGTCAATTCATCCTGTAATTTTGCTGTATTTGCAGATTTGCCACACACACCTGCATTTCCTGTACATCCACTGCATCCCGCAGTCTGTTCACACTGAAAACAAAACATTTTCTGTTCCATATTGTGTAATCTCCTTTTATGAAATGTTGTAATGTAAAACGCTGATATACAGGATACCCTGCACACCAGCGCTTGTTACGAGGTATGTACAGATTGTAATAAAAACAACATCGTTATTTTTCTGTTGTATTTACAACGCAATAAATTTTTATGCATTATTTGATTGGTAATATTTTCTTTCTGTCCTCTGTCTCATGCACATAACCGATCAACTTATCAGAAACTCCAACCACACGGCCTGTAGCTGCATTGCACTTGTCGACCGTGCTGTCTAACTCATTCATATGCTCGATCGTGATCTGTGCACTCTCCGCATTCTGAGCTGCAAATTCTTTCAGGGAAACCGTCTCCGTCTCAATGTTATCACTGTGATTCTTTAATTCTTCCACCTCAGAGCTGATGCCTTCGATCGCACTTCCGACCTGACCGATCTCACCGTTCAATATTGTAAAGATCTCCTTTGTCTGATCGATCTTCTCATTCTGGAGGCTGACTGCCTCGGATACCTTCTCAGTGATCTCCACGCTCACATTTGCCTTATCCATAAGGTCTGCTACAAGCTGGTTAATACGCTCCGTAGATTCTCTGGACTGATCTGCCAAAGTACGGATCTGCTCTGCAACCACCGCAAACCCTCTTCCGTGTTCTCCGGCTCTGGCTGCCTCAATACTTGCATTTAATGCAAGCAGATTCGTCTGATTTGAAATATCCGCAATAATATCGGTAACTGTCTGGATCTGCTGGGCAGAATCATTGGTAAGCTTAGACTGCTCTCTTACATTCTCAATCGCTTCCCCATTCTTCTTACTGATGTCGATCAGTTCTCCCATAATATTTTCAGCAGACACGTTGCATTCCTGCATCTTATCTGCACTTGCATTCAAGGCATCGACATTCTCGGAAATCATAGCGATCAGATTACCGATTGCATCGATCTTCTCTTTCATATCTGCCGTCTGTGCTGCCTGCGTCACAGTGTTATCTGCGATCGTATGCGTTGAATCCTGTGTGATTTTCAAGGAAGCTTCCATATCATGAAAGATGTTATTAAAATCATCGGATACAGATTTTAATTCTTCTGTTGCTGTTTTAATCCCGGAAATCACAGTTGCAAATGAACTGATGGAATCATGTACGGAACGCATCATCAATCCGATGTCGTCCTCACGCTCCATCAGCTTTTTCGCTTTTTCTCCGATCTTCGTCTGCTCCTGTTCATCTTCTGTTTTTCCCTGGGCTATTGTAAGAAACTGGTTCAGCAGTGATTTCACAACCCAGAATACGATCCCAAAAATCACAACACTGACCGCACTTACCAGCACAACTGCAATCAACGTGCTGATGATTCCATTCTTTAACATTTCCAATACAAGCACCTGCCATAAAACAATGACAAGCAACAATGCAAATATCGGTTTTAAGGCTTTCCCCCAGGCCACTTTACTGTTATCCTGCTCCATAATTATCCGAAACCTCCGTGTTCATCAAAGTTATACATATTTTACCATATTTTTCATGCTTATGGTATCCGAATTTACTGATTTTTCATATTTTCTTTGACTATTTCCAAGAAATACTATACAATGCAATCGTTTGAAATACGATGGAAAAGGAGAATCCCAAATGAAAAAAATAGCTTTTTTTGATATAGACGGAACTTTAACTTCCGAAATCGACGGTTCCATACCACAGAGTGCCATCACTGCGATACGAAAAGCCAGAGCAAACGGAAACCTGATGTTTTTAAATACCGGAAGATGTATCCAGAACGTGGAGCCACGCTTTCAGGAAGTCGGCTTTGACGGATTTGTCTGCGGATGCGGCACTGATATTTACTGCGGCGGAAAGAATCTTTTACATGTCACACAGTCCCATGAAATTACAATGGAACTGTTAAAAGCAGCAAGAGACACCAATGTGGACATTGTTTTCGAATCATCCACTGCGGTTGCTTATGATCCGGTCCGTCCGGTCATTCATCCGGATGCCGTGGCACAATATGACGCTTTCGTGAAACGCGGTTATACAATGCCAACGGATCTGGAGTCACCGGATTTTACCTGTGATAAATTTGTTATCTGGTTTCAGGACAAAGAGCAGCTGCAGGCTTTCCGAAAGATCAGCGACGTACATTTCAACTGCATTGACCGGGGCGGCACATTCCGGGAATTTGTCCCTCACGGCTACAGCAAAGCAACCGGAATCCAGTTTGTCCTTGATCATTACAATCTGTCAAAAGAGGATGCCTATGCATTCGGAGACAGCAACAATGATCTTCCGATGCTCTCCTATCTCCCAAACAGTGTTGCGATGGGAAACGCAGACCCGGCTTCTCTTTTTGACCGGGTGTCCTTTGTCACAAAAAAAGCGAGCGAAGACGGTATCGCCTTCGCTCTGGAACATTTTTCCTTTCTTTAGGGCTGCATCCTGCAGCTCTTTTCTTATAAATACTTTTTCAGATCATCTGCCGTTGCACGCATCTTATCTACTGCCTGCTGTACCTGCTCTGCAAACTGGAGATTCTGTTCGCTCATGCCATGTACCTGTTCTGCACTTGCGGTCACTTCCTCTGTTGCAGCAGACAACTGGGATATATTTTCCACGATCTTATTATTAGACTCAGAAAGTCCATCCACCTGCCGGTTTACTTCCTCGATATGATCGATCAGATCTGTCATATTACGGTTCAATATCTCAAATGTCTCAGATGCTGCAACGATCTTCTGATTCTGGCTCTCAACGGCCTCTACAGATTCTTCCACAGAAGAAACTACTTCATTGGCATTCTCATTCAGCTCATTGACGATCCTCGTGATCTGCTCCGTAGAATTCTTTGTCTGCTCTGCAAGCTGTCTGATCTGTTCTGCCACGACAGCAAATCCGCGGCCTGCCTCACCGGCTCTTGCACTTTCGATCGATGCATTCAGTGCAAGAAGATTCGTCTGGCTGGAAATATTTAAGATCATTCCTGCAATCTCTTCCACTTCTTTTGTTTTGTTCTGAAGCTTTGTCATTGCGGTCGTCACTTCGTGGTTTTGTATTCGTGATCAGTTCTGACTGTGTCCTTAATTCTTCCATTACACGGATATTTTCCTGAATACTCTCGTTGGAATTCATTGCAATATCCACCATCTGCTTTGAACTCTCTCCGGTTACACCAATTGCATCCTGAATGGAATTGGTCATTGTACTCTGTGCTTCAATGCTGCCTGCGGTTGTATTGGCAGAAGCTGAAATCTCCTGCATGCTGTTTGTTACAGATTCTGTCACGCCAACCAGCTTTTCGATCAGTTCACCGCTCTTTACAGATTCTGTCTGGATAGATTGTGAAATGCCAAGCACCCCTTCCAGTACCCGTTTTTCCTTCTCATGTTCTTCTGCGATAGAGCCAAGTGCATCATCATTAAACATAATCGTGATATCACCGATTTTTGCGATGATAAAGAGAATTCCAAGCACACCCCAGATACCACAGATGGTATCCACATCTATCACATTAATTCCCTTGACAGACTGTACAACAGTCACAAGGATATATAAAATTCAAGTCCAATTGAGGTTCTCCTTAATCCCTTTTTATCATAATAAGGAATCTGTAGTGCAAGAGAAGCAATCAGTATATAGGTAATAAAATGCGCATCTGTCTGCATACCAATCAGCAAATACTCAATTCCCATCTCCATGGTTACCGCCACTTTTAACTTGCTTGTTGCCTTATTCCTGCAATAAATAACCGCGTTCACCACGGTAAATGCAAGTAAAAGAAACCGTATTTCCATAGACGGTCACCGTCTTGATGTTATGATTCATCTGTTTCATCCACAGATACAACAAAATCAGTGCCGCCATAAAGATCGTGGCTCCCCATATATATTCTATTCATTCTCCGCAATCGTTCCGAAATGTCATTATAACGATATTTATTTTCTTCCATTGTTTTTCGTTAACTCCTCTCTTGTTATCATGTAAGCCTTTTCACAATATAGCATATTATACCTTATTTTTCCAAAAAATTCCATAGTATTTTCTGCATAATATGCATATTTTTCTCAGATACGCCACCTGCTTCAATAAACGATCTTATCGCGTCCGGTCTCTTTTCCCTGATATAACTTCTCATCTGCCCTGCGGATCGCCATTTCCATACCATCGTTCTTATCGTACTCTTCCAGTCCAAACGTCATGGTAATGCGGATCTCCTCATTTTCATACGACACCGTCAGCCTGTGGATCTCGTCATAAATCTCCTGCAACACATCATATGCCGCATCGCCGTTTCTGCCATAAAATACAAACAGAACTCCTCGCCTCCCCCAGCGGCACACCCTTCCATATGTTTTCATTTTGTCCATGAAAAGTTCAGCCACTGCCTTTAACACTTCATCACCTGCATCATGCCCATAGGTATCATTGATCCTTTTAAAGAAATCAATATCTGCAATGGCGATCGATACAAAGCCTGCATTTCCTATTTCATAATCATACTCCACTGCACGGATATATTCCCACATGCTCCGGCGGTTCCAAAGACCGGTAAGTGCGTCAACAGAAGCGAACTTTTGCAATTTTGTATTATACCGTACAAGCTTCTGTTCCATTTTCTGGGCATCCTTCGTAAATATGATCATAATAGCGGTGATCTGCGCAAAAATAAAAATGGTATTTAAAATCTGTATCAGAACACTTATGCCGGGATCCAGCGGGCTGTATGGTTCAAAATTCCGGGCGTAGGCATACAAAGCCAGACGGAGTGCACATGCTCCGACAGCATTCAGCACTTTTCTCCGCTCTCCTGCAGTACTCACCGTAAAGTTCAGCGCAAGAAATGCAAACAGATAATGCTGTACTCCGCAATCCCAGCCAAACATCACAATAAACAGGATGATCCACACGATCATAAGTATCTGTGAGATCCACGCTGACTCTCTCGTATGATCCAAGTACGTCGTGTAAAAAAGATAACACATAGCATACTCCGCACACCAGACAGCCACCCACATTCATCCAGTCGCCCATGCTACAGAAAACTGCCATAAGGCAGAGAAAATATCCAATGAAGATCAGCGCACTGATACGCAGCGTCACCGCTGTTTTCTTTGTTTCATTCTCATTCTTTACATCTTCAAAAATCAAATCAAGGATCTTGTTCATTTTCCCTTTCTCCGTTGCTATTTTAGGACTGTCTCATTTATGTCATCCTTTCTCCTACAAAAAAATAGTACTTTTTTACAGATATAAAGTCAACTTATTTCTGACAATTTTTGACTGAGAATCCGAATTTTTATTTTGACTACTATGAATATTTCTTTTTACTTTTCATTTAAAGTACGCATGGAATTTAAGATTGCGATGACAGAAACTCCTACATCCGCAAATACGGCCTCCCACATATTCGCCATACCAAGTGCGCCGAGGATCAGAACAAGTGCTTTTATTGCAAGTGCAAATACAATGTTCTGTTTTACAATACGAAGTGTCTTTCTTGCAATCCTAACAACCGATGCAATCTTTGTCACATCATCATCCATCAGGACAATATCTGCTGCTTCGATCGCCGCATCGGAGCCCATACTTCCCATTGCAATTCCAATGTCCGCTCTGGTGAGTACCGGAGCATCATTGATTCCATCTCCAACAAATGCAAGACGCTCTTTTTGCTTTTCGGCTTTTAAGAGTGCTTCCACCTGCTCTACTTTACCACCCGGTAACAGTTCTGCATGTACCTCATCAATACCAAGTGTCTGTGCCACTGTCTCTGCTGCCTCTCTGCGGTCTCCGGTCAGCATGACTGTATGTCTGACACCTACCTTTCATGTCGTGGATTGCCTCTTTTGCTCCATCTTTAATGGTATCGGAGATGACAACCGCTCCTTCAAATACTCCATTGCATGCCACATAAACAACTGTTCCCATGCTCTTGCAAGGTGTATAAAAAATACTCTCTGACTTCATGAGTTTTTTCATTTCCGAGTAATACGGTTTTTCCGTCGATCACAGCTTTGATTCCGTGTCCTGCGATTTCCTCTGTGTTTGTCACACGGTTTAAATCCAGCTCTTTTCCGTAAGCTTCACGGATGGAATTTGCGATTGGATGATTGGAATAGCCTTCTCCCAATGCTGCAAGTTCGATCAGTTCCTCTTTGGAACTGTTTTCGGTGATGACATCTGTCACTTTAAACTCGCCTTTGGTCAGTGTTCCGGTCTTATCAAAAACAATTGTGGTCATCTCTGCCACTGCCTCTAAATAGTTGCTTCCTTTTACAAGGACACCGATCTTAGACGCTGCACCGATTCCTCCGAAGAATCCTAAAGGAACGGAGATTACCAACGCACACGGGCAGGAGATAACAAGGAAAATGCAGGCTCTCTGAATCCATTCTGCCCATCCGCCGCCAAGGATCAGTGGTGGCAAAATTGCGAGGATCACTGCACCGATCGTGACAACCGGCGTATAATATTTTGCAAAACGTGTGATGAAATTCTCAACTTTTGCTTTTTTGCTGCTCGCGTTTTCCACAAGTTCCAGAATCTTTGCAACCGTAGAATCATCAAACTCTTTTGTTGTTTTTACTTTTAATGTTCCGCTTCCGTTCACACAACCACTGATGATCTCATCCCCGGCTTTTTGCACTTCTTGGTACCGACTCGCCGGTCAGTGCTGCGGTATCGATCAGGGATTCACCCTCCACAACAATACCGTCCAAAGGAATACGCTCCCCTGGTTTCACTACGATAATGCTTCCAACTTCCACATCATCCGGATCAACCTGTGTTTTTAAAACTCCGTCTTCCTCGATATTGGCATATTCGGACAAATGTCCATCATATCAGAAATGGACTGGCGGGATTTTCCAACCGCATAGCCCTGGAACAGTTCGCCTACCTGATAAAACAGCATAACAGCGACAGCCTCGGAATATTCACCTACGCCAAACGCTCCGAATGTGGCGATCATCATAAGGAAATTCTCATCAAACACCTGTCCGTGGCTGATGTTTCGTGCCGCCTTGTATACAATATCATAACCAATGACCAGATACGGAACCAGATAAATCACAAATAACACAATTTTGTTCCATCCGTCCATCCGTCCCGTGTGTTCACAGACCATCAGGACTGCAAACAGCAGAAATGTGACAATGATGCGGTAAAGCATCTTTTTTCTGTTTCTGTCATATTATTTACCATGCCTTTCTGTAACCTGCAGACTTTATGCCGCAGGCACAAATTACTCTCCTTGGGATAGAAATGGCTGCTGCATCACGCAGCAGCCATTGATTCATTAAAATAAGATTTTGCAGTCCGGCTCAACCTTTGCACAAACAGCAACGACTTCTTTCATAATCTCGTCGAATTTTTGCATCCTCTGCATCAATGCTCATTTTCTGTGTCATAAAGCTTACGCTTGCATCGTTGACACCCGGGATTTTTTTGATCGCATCTTCCATTTTTGCTGCGCAGTTTGCACAGTCAAGGTCTTCTAATTTAAATTTTTTCTTCATGATCCATTCCTCCATTTTCTTATTCTTCAATATGTTCTCTTCCCCTGATCGATGATCGTGCGCACATGTTCATCTGCCAGCGAATAAATCACGGATTTGCCTTCTCTTCTGCCGGTTACAAGCTTCGCCTGCTTTAATATTTTTTAAGCTGATGGGAAATCGCTGACTGGTTCATATGAAGCATTTCCGCAAGATCACAGACACACACCTCTGACTCAAACAACACATACAAAATCCGGATTCTGGTTGAATCACCGAATATTTTAAACAGTTCTGCCAGATCGTACAGTTCATCTTCGTCCGGCATATGCTCACTCACCTGTTTGATCTTATCCTCGTGGATCTCGCACGTTTCACAATGTTCTACATCATTAATTGCCAATCATTTCACCTCCGTGTTATATGAATATCTGTTCATATGTTTATGTTATCAGTCATTTATATATCTGTCAATAGAATTCTTGTATCTTTTTCATTTTGGGGGCGAAACTCTTCTCATGCTATGTCAAATTGTGAAAAATCAACAAAATTTTCGAAAACACGCTTTCGCTACGTGTCGCTGGTAACGGTACTAAGAAGCCAGTCACGACTAAAGTCGCACCTGCCTTCTAAGAACCGACCGCTCTCCAGTGTTTTCTCAAGCTTTTGTCGATTTTTCACAATTTAATTTACTTTTTATGAGTTTCGCAATAAATGAGAAAAGAAACCTGTTCATTATCAAAATAAATAGGTTTCTCTTATATATTCACGTATTTTAGTGACTATCTTGCCTGAAATATTTTTCTCTGCTTGTAAATGTAATAGATGCTCATCGCAAGCGCACCTGCCGCCCATGTGATCGGATAGCAGATGATGACCTGCTCTAAGGTTCCGTGAGCTGCCACAAGTGTCACCCAGATCATACGGAGCACACAGATGCCAACCATCGTGATCAGCGTGGAGACTACCACTGCTCCCCTGTGCACGCAGTGCCCCGGAAAACACTTCGATAAAGGCAAATAATAAGTACGCCGGTGCGATCACATTCATCATGCGGATACCGATCTCTACCACGCCCACATCATTGACAAAGATTCCAAACAGAAATCTCTCTGCAGACATTAAGATGATACTCACAGAAACCGCCGATATCAGTGCCATGCCAAGACAGATTTTTGTACCTCTCCGGATGCGGTCCCATTTCCCTGCTCCATAGTTTTGTCCTACAAATGTCATAACAGAAATTCCGAATGCACTGTTGATCATCCAGAAAATAAAATCAATTTTGGAATAAGCCGTCCATGCCGCCATCGTGTCCACTCCAAAATTATTGATGGACACCTGCACGATAATATTCGAAATACTGTACATGATTGCCTCAAATCCCGCCGGAAGACCTATTTTTAAAATACTCTGCAGCATTCTTTTTTGTACATGCGGATCTGTGAGAGACACAGTTTCATGCCCCTCCGTGCGGTACATCAGTGTAACTGTCACCAAAACAGCACTGACTGCCTGAGCGATCAGGGTGGCAATGGCCGCACCTAAAACGCCTAATGGGATGACCAGAATGAGTAAAAGATCCAATATAATATTTACCACACTGCAGACGATCAGATAATATAATGGTCTTTTCGAATCCCCGACTGCCCTTAAAATCGCAGCACCCATATTGTAAATGAAAATAAAAATCAGTCCTGAAAAATACACCCGCACGTACAGTACCGATTCTGCGATCAGTTCCTCCGGTGTGTTCATCCAGCGTAACATCTGCGGTGCAAACACGATCCCGGCAATTCCGAGCACAAGTCCTCCCACAAGTGCAAATGCGTAAGCGGTGTGAAGAGACTCTTCTATCTCCTCTTTTTTTCCGGCACCAAAATACTGTGAGATAATAACGGTAGCTCCCGTGGACACGCCTGTGAAAAACCCTACCACAAGGCTTATGATCTGCCCGGCAGAGCCGCCGACACTCGACAGTGCTTCTTTTCCGACAAACTGTCCCACAATGACAGAATCCACCGTATTATATAACTGCTGAAAAAACTTCCCACCAGAATCGGAAAGAAGAAAATCAACAGCTGTTTCCAGATCACTCCCTCTGTGATCCCGTTCTTTTCCTGTGTTGTCATGATATCTTCTCCTGTGCAGCTTCCATCCGGTCACGGATAGCTTCCATTCTCTGATCCAGGGATGCACTGATGCCGGCACACTCCACCAGTTCTTTTGCCAGATACTCTGCCTCGCTTTCCGGAATGTTCTTCTTATAACGTAATTTATGCTCCAGACTTGCCCAGAAATCCATTGCGATCGTCCGAAGCTGGACCTCCACCTTCATCGGACGTTTTTTCTTTTTCAAGGAAAATCGGCACTTCGATAATCAGATGCAGACTGCGGTATCCACCCGGCTTCGGGTTTTTAATATAATCTTTTCCGCTCGATCAGTCTGACATCGTCCTGCTGCAGCAGACAATCCGCCAGCATATAAATATCTTCCTGAAATGAACAGATCACGCGGACTCCTGCGATATCGTTGATATTTTCCTCTATGGATTCCAGTGAAAACGGAATCTGTTTCCGCTTCACTTTCTTTAAAATACTGTCAAACGATTTCACTCTCGCCTTAATGGACTCGATCGGATTTCTGTCATATTGCAGGGAAAACTGCTCATTTAATACCTTAAACTTTGTTTCCACTTCCATCATGGCACACCGGTAGTATGCCATCAGACTCTCGATCGGTGCAAAATTGTCCTGCACTTTATCCATAAACTCATCGGATAACACGGTATCCATGATAATCTCTTCTTTTGCCTGTTTTAAAAATTTCTCGATCAGCATATGTAAAACCTTCTTCTCTCCCGTATTCCGTGGATATACCACAGGCTACTTATTATAGATGGTTTTCTCCATTTTTACAAGCCATTGGGAAGCGTAGATAATAAACCGTAATTAATAAAGAGAATTATCAGATATAAATGAACAAAAAAAAATTGCATAGACAGATGTGATTTCCTTCGCGAGCTTTGCGAGCAGGAACATCATATCTGACTATGCGATTTTTTTGTTCTATCAAACAATTTACTTTTTTGTTATCTACGCTTCTTCTTTGGCTTCTTCCTTCACATCTTTCCTTACACGTCCGTACATTTGCATGTATTTATAAAGGCGTTTTGCAAGTTTGTTGTCAATCTGGTCTGCGGTTGCTCTCCACTCCCAGTTGCCGCCTAAGGTGGATGGCGTATTCATACGTCCTCAGAACCGACACCGATGATATCCTGCATCGGAACGATTGCGAGATCACCGACGGAAGCCCATGCACCGCGCATCATGCCCCAGTTATAACCTTCCTCTTTTGTGAGGTTTAAGTACTCTTTTGCAAATTTTACACTTGCCTTCGGTGCTGTATTCATCCAGCCAAGGATCGTATCATTGTCGTGTGTTCCTTGTATACAACACAGTGTGTCGGGTAGTTATGTGGCAAATAATCGCTTCCCTCTCTGGAATCAAATGCAAACTGTACCACTTTCATACCCGGGAAACCGGAATCTTTTACAAGCTTCAATACAGAAGGTGTCAGGAATCCAAGATCCTCCACAATGATATTTAACTTGCCAAGCTTCTTCTCCAATGCATGAAACAGATCCATTCCAGGACCCTCTCTCCACTCACCATTACGTGCCGTGTCGTCTGTTCCAGGAATCGCATAGTAAGAATCAAATCCACGGAAATGATCGATACGTACAATATCATATAATTTTGACATTGCTTTGATCCGTTTTGTCCACCAGCTATAACCGTCTTTTTTTCATCTCATCCCAGCGGAACAGCGGATTTCCCCAAAGCTGTCCATCTGCGGAGAATGCATCCGGCGGACATCCTGCAACATCGATTGGATCTAAGTTCTCATCCAAGTAGAACTGAGCCGGATTAGCCCATACATCCGCAGAATCTCCTGCAACATAAATTGGAACATCTCCGATGATCTCAATGCCTTTTCATTTACATATTCCTTCAACGCCCACCACTGTTTGAAGAACAGATACTGGAGCATTTTGTAAAACAGAATGTCATCTGCATAAGTTTCTTTTGCTTCTGACAATGCTTTCTGTTCTCTTGTCTTTAATTCTTTTTTCCCATTCAAACCATGCAACCCCGCCATTTGCATCCTTCAATGCCATAAACAGTGCATAGTCCTCGAGCCATTCTGCTTCTTTCTCACAGAAAGATGCAAAATCCTCCGGCTGTTTTTTTTCATGAAACGTACATAGGCTTTTTTCAGTAATGCATAGCGGGAATTGTACATAACCCCATAGTCTACATAATGAGGATTGCTGCCCCATGGAAAAGATTCACACTCTGCTTTTTTTTTAACAGTTTTTCTCTGCATAAAATCTCAAGATCGATAAAATAAGGATTTCCTGCAAAACTGGAAAATGACTGATATGGTGAATCACCATAGCTGGTCGGACAGATTGGAAGGATCTGCCAGTATTTCTGACCTGATTTATCAAGAAAATCTACGAACTTTCTTGCCTCTTTTCCCATTGTACCAATTCCATAAGGGGATGGCAGGGATGAAATGTGCATTAAAACACCGCTGCTTCTCATAACAATAATTCCTCCTATTTGAGTTCAAAAACTCCTATTTCAAATTCTTTATACTCTCCCCACTTGCGAACTCAAACGGAACCACCTCATAAATCGGTTCTTTTCTTCAGTTCGATCTGTCCAAACAGTATCTCCACACTTCTCACGGCAAGTGTCTGATACTGCTGCCTGATCGTGGCGAGTTTCGGATTATAATATTCTGCTAATACGGTGCCATCAAAACCAATCACAGAAATATCTTCCGGTACACGATAATCCATATCGCGCAGCGCACGGATCGCGCCGATAGCCATCACATCTGACATTGCAAATACTGCTGTCAGATCAGGATACTTTTCCACCAGACGTTTCATCGCCCGGTAAGCACTGTCAAATGAGAATCTTGCTTTCTCATAGCAGACTTCAAGATCCATTTCCTTACCATGTTCTGCAAAGCTTTCCTTACATCCTAAATATCTCTGGTGGCTGGTGTATGATTTTACCGGATCACCACCGATAATACCAATCTTGTCATGTCCTGCTTCAAGCAAAGCATCCACAGCACACTTTCCTGCGGCAATATCATCTGTTATGAATGTAGGCTTCATCATAGGAACTACTACACAGAAGAATGTACGGAGTGGTGAGCATCCATCCATCATTGCCGCTTCTTCCACTTCTATCGGAATTGATTTTACAAATCCGGTGAACATGAATACCGCAAGTCCGGCACCAAAACCGAGATATACAATAACGATTCCCCAAGGTGTATTCAGATGGAGGAGTCTGCCGTTCCGGAAAGTGTAAACATAACCATCTGGAACGGTATAACCATAGAAAACACACATAAGAGGTAAATAATTTTTTGTAAAAACATTCTTAACGCAGGTTATAAACCAGGCTGTCATTGAACAGCAGATCAGGATAACCGCAACGGATAATACTGTAATAAATAATGTCCAGCCCAGAGCTTTCAGGAAATCATATTGAGTAATTGCTGTCTTATAATTTTCAAGTCCAACATAGCTTTTCTTGAACAACTATCTTCATAAAAACCTAAAAAAGGGAGGAAATGTCTCACTCCCTTTTTTTAATTCCGTCAACAATGCAGACAACGCCGTCCCAGTTTTATTGGGAACTCGTTTCTAAATCTAGTTTCCTGCTGCGATGTACTGACTCTCTGTGGCCAATACCTTTAATCATGTGAGATGGATTCTTTCTTTACAAGATCCCAATTCGCATCTGTCTGATCGGAAGCGTATACAGTAAGAGCTGATCCTACTTCGTTCTTCCATGTCTCAGAAGGCATTGTTGTGAAGTTCCAGCTTACAGGTGTCTTGCCATCTGCAACATACTGGCTTGCGATATTCACAAGAAGGTTATCTGACTCAAGGTTCTTCTTGAATGGAGTAACAAATCCCATTCCATCTGCTCCTTGATGGCATTGCACCCTGTGAACCACAGATTGCCTTAAGTGCTGTATCGTCTGTAGCAAGCCATGCCATGCCTGAAAGAAATCTTCTGTTGCCCGTTGATGTCTGCTTTCGAGAAGCCTTATTATTTACACCCAGTAGTTCTCTGTACCTGTACAGATAAACAAAGTCAAACTTTTCTCTTCATGTCGTTTCCTCCCGTATACTTTCTGCACATCTGTATTGTGCAATGATTGTTCTGGCACTCTGCCACTTCGCTGAAATGTTCCCGGTAACATTTTCGGTATTGTTTTCGGTAACGTTTTCAGTTGATAATTGTATTATATTCTTTTTTCATAAAAAAGCAATACTGAATCGTTATCTTCTCTATATTTCATAATTTTTGTTTTTGTTTTTTGTGCAAATTGTATATCAGCAAGATACTTTTTCTTATTTTTCATTTTTCTGGTGGAAATTTGCTCAAAAGTATTACTTTCTGCCCTGCCGCTTTTATTTCATGAAATTAGAATACAATGATGTTTTACATTGAAAAAAAGATTTTTTGAAATGCTACTATAATATTATAGAAATGAAATCCGGGCACTGCCGTTTCATTCTGATCAAAGGAAAGTGGAAAGAACATATGAAAGAACTGATCTGTCATAAATTACAACATGATTTCAAACGAATAAAAACCTCTGCCAAATGGGTGCTTTTCTCCATCGTCTCCGGACTGCTTGTCAGGGGGTGTTGGCACACTCTTCTATTTCGGCATGTATGTGGTCACACTGACCAGAACCAAAAACCCGTGGCTTATTTTTCTGCTCCCGGTGAGTGGTATCCTGATCGTCGGATGTTACCGCCTGCTCCATGATGAAAAAGATACCGGAACCAACCTTGTATTATCAGCGATACATTCCGATGAAGATCTGCCGCTTCGCATGGCTCCGCTGATTTTTTATCTCCACACTCATCACCCACCTGTTTGGTGGTTCTGCCGGACGTGAAGGTGCTGCGTTACAGCTCGGTGGAAGTATCGGAAACGGTCTTGGAAAACTGTTCCGCTTTGATGAAAAAGACAAACACATTATGATCATGTGTGGCATGAGCGCCGCTTTCTCTGCATTGTTTGGCACACCGATGGCTGCGGCTGTCTTTTCCATGGAAGTTGTCAGTGTCGGCGTTATGTATTATGCGGCGTTAGTCCCGTGCGTGATCTCCTCACTGGTCGCACATGCTGTTGCAGAATTCTTTGGTGTCTCACAGGAAATGTTCCTGATCGGCCAGATTCCTGCTTTTAAGATCACAAGTGCTGTAAAAATCTCTGTCCTTGCGATTCTATGTGCCGGTGTCAGCATTATTTTCTGTGTCATGCTGCATCAGTCAGAACACCTTTATAAGAAGTTTTTCAAAAATCCTTATGTGCGCATTTTCTCCGGTGGATGTTTCGTGCTCATTTTAACGCTGCTTGTGGGCAACCAGAATTATAATGGTACGGGAATCAATATCATTGAACAGTGTATTGACGGCACAGTCCGCCCGGAAGCCTTTTTATGAAAATGCTCTTTACTGCTTTAACATTAGGTGCCGGATTTAAAGGTGGCGAGATTGTTCCATCGTTTTTACCGGAGCGGCATTTGGCTGTCTGTTTGGAAACCTGTCAGGCTTTTCACCGACACTCTGTGCGGCAGTCGGCATGGCCGCAGTTTTCTGTGGAGTGACAAACTGCCCGATCACTGCCCTGCTCATCAGCTTTGAGTTGTTCGGCTATGACGGCATGCCTTACTTTTTGCTTGCCGTTGCATTCAGCTACATGCTTTCCGGATACTATGGCCTATACAGCAGCCAGAAAATTATTTACTCCAAATATAAGACCAATTATATCAACCGCAAAACACATTAAAAAACTTCCCACATATCCGGTTTTCCTGCGATATGTGGGAAGTTTTTAATGTTCTTCCCTGTGCGGCTTTCAGAAGATCAAGCAGTCCTTTTTCCTTGATCAGCGCAATGCCCTGCCCCTCATCACCAAGCACAATGAGATTATCTCCGGGCTTGATATCGAATATCTTTCTGGCTTTTGCCGGGATCACGATCTGACCTTTCTCACCTACTTTTACCATGCCAAAAATGTGTTTTCCCTTCGGTGGAACTTCTAAGCCAAGAGAATCCTTTTTTTTTTCATAATTGATCAGGTCATCCACCGTCACGCCAAAGATATCTGCGAGCCTTTTGCACCTTTCGATATCCGGCAGGGATTCCCCTGTCTCATATTTCGAGAGTGTCTGTCTCGACACACCGATCTGATCTGCCAGTTCATCCTGTGACATTTGATTTAGTTTTCGAAGCTGAATGAGATTTTCTGCAAACATTATTTTTTCTTTCCTCCAATTCCACAGACGATCCACCGGAGCACCGGAATACGGCGGATGATCTCATAAGCCAGATATGCACCGGCAAATCCCGCTGCTGCCACAAAAAAGATAAAGAAGCACTGCCGGAAATTTTGTATACATGGTCAGATAATATGCTGTCATCGCAATGAAAAGGTAATGGAATAAATAAAGTCCCCATGGATTTCGCTGCCATCCATCTTGTCAAATGTGTTGAAATATCCCCCCATTTTTCATGAAAGCCAAAGTTGCAATAACCGCGATCCATGCAAACAGGTTGCATAGCGGTGTGTCTAAAACCGAATGCTCAGCGTATGGTCTGCCCTAGTACATTACCGTAAATACAACCGCTAAAATTACGGCACACACCGCAAGCAGCAGCCAGCATTTTTCCAGACGATCCACCACTTCATCATGTGAGAAAATGAAATATCCCACAAAAATCCAGCCCCATAGATACCGAAACGATATACCACAATCATTGGTGTGTTTAAAATCTGAGCTGCTCCCCAGATCACAATTGCAAACAACACAAAAATGGAATGTCCGCTTTCTCTCCCCAGCTTCCACAATCTATCTTTTTCCACTCTGCGACCCCATACGAGCAATACCGAAAAAATCCATAACATCTGGATATACCATAGCGGTCCTATGCCGCTGACTGCCATGATGATAAATAAAACCTGTTTTGGAACTGCTGCCATCTGCTCTAATCCACCGCCGATCAGCAGATGTAGTATCCTAAAATCCACCAGAACACCAAAAGCCCTAAGGGTGGATGGAACCAATAATTTTCCCGTCCTTTTTTATAAATTCTTTTTCTGAGCGATGTTCCAGCTCATACCTTGCGCTCATTCCTGATATTACAAACAACAACAGCATAAACCATGGGTATACGATATACTGAAATGCATCCTGATACTGCACATCCGAAAATGGTCCGATCACTCCAAATGTTTCAATTCCATTGAACATATAAATAACATGATACAAAACCACAAGCACAACTGTGATCCATCTGATATTGTCTATGTATAACTTTCTCATATTTTACCACCTTTGCAATTATTTTTAACATTATTATAAATTGCAAGTAGAAAATGGAAAATCCACCAGGTATCCTTAACAATACCGGATGGATTTCGTTAAAAAAACGAGGGCAGTTTTCAGATTCAGAAAATCTTTTCCATTTCTATATCTGCTTTTTTCAGGAATACATCATTTTTATGTTTTGATATTTTTGCTATCAACATGCTCTCCTACTGCCCTGCGATCTGTCATATCCATCCATTCCTCAGAACCATCTATCCTCCTCCACAAATTGTCAAGCATTTCTTCTACTGCTTCTTCGACACGTTCATCTGCATCCTCCCAAAGCCAATGCCAGCGAAAGCTCATCTACAACACTTCCATTTGATAATTTACATGGATTATATCTCCACATTTCAACTGCCACCTGCATTTTTGAATCATGAAGAGTATTCGTTGCACTTCCCTTCCATTTGGAAATTTTTCAGATGAGTAGCATTTTATATTGGGTATTTAGCATAGAATATTCCGCCAATGCTGAATATCCGCTTTTCCGTATTTTTATCCGTTCAATATGTTTTTCAATGTTTCAATCCGCTCTAGTTCTGTCTTAGGATAAAGAAAAACGACTCTTTGACATTCTAACGATACTATCCGTAAACAATATCTCGTACATATAAAATTTGATAATGATTCAAATCAG
>VOFC01001417.1_pt1 | contig 29561 bp, 33 predicted proteins | sample 5384161 | NCBI WGS metagenome assembly VOFC01 (sample SAMN12384722, study PRJNA508395) | human gut metagenome | isolation source: healthy gut B | host: Homo sapiens | reverse complement strand
TCTACGACGTTTCGCGTTCGGATAACATTGACTATATTGTCATGGAACTCATCGAGGGTATTACGCTCAAGCAGTATATGGAGCAGAAGGGAATCCTCAACTGGCGCGAAGCCCTGCATTTTTCCACCCAGATTTGTAAAGCGCTCGAGCACGCGCACAGCCGGGGATTGTCCACCGCGACATTAAGCCCCACAATATTATGATTTTGAAGGACGGCAGCGTCAAGGTCGCAGATTTCGGCATTGCCCGCGTCTCATCCGCTCAGAATACCCTCACGCGTGAAGCGCTCGGCTCCGTCCACTATATCTCGCCCGAGCAGGCCAAGGGTGCGCAGGTTGACTGCCGTGCCGACCTCTATTCCCTCGGCATTGTCATGTACGAAATGCTGACGGGCCGCCCGCCGTATGACGGTGATACGCCGGTGTCCGTTGCCATCCAGCATATCAACGGACACCCCACCATGCCGCGTGAGTTGAATCCCTCGATTCCGCTCGGCCTCGAGCAGATCACCATGCACGCCATGACAGCAGAACTGTCCCACCGCTATCCTTCTGCCACCCGCATGCTCCACGATCTGGAGGAATTCCGCAAGGAGCCGAATATCGTCTTTGACTTTACTGCCGAAGCGGACAGCATCGACGTACAGCGCCTTCTGAATGACCCGGATTATATGCCGAAGACGCTGGGCCGCACGAACGCGGTCAAGGGCGCGCTTGCCGACGCGGTCGCAAAGAAAAAGCAGCAGGAACAGAATAAAAAAGCCCAGCAGGACGCCTCCCGGCGCGGCAGCCGCGTTGCGGTCATCGCCGGTATTGTCTGTATCGCACTGGCTGTGATCGTCATCTGCTATTTCCTGTATAATTATTTCTTTTCCGGCCTGTTCGGCAGGACGGAGGAAACAGCTGTCCCGCGTCTGATCGGCTTGAACGCCGAGCAGATCCGAGCCGAGGATTACCCGGACTTCGTCATTCAGATCGACGGCTACGTCGAAAGCAGCCAGTATGAGGCGGGGTCGTCGTTGACCAGTCGCCGCTGCCGGAAAAACAGGCGAAAGTCGGCAGCACCATCAAACTGACTGTTTCCTCGGGCGTCAGTGAGACGAAAATGCCGCCGCTCGTGAATCTTACGCGCCAGAATGCCGAGCAGCAGCTGAACGCGCTTGGCCTGAACCTGAACATTCAGATCGAGGAGCGCAAGGACGATATCTACACCGAGGGCTATGTCATCCAGACAGACCCGGCCAGCGGCTCGGCGCTCACCAGCGGCCAGACTGTTACCCTTACCGTTTCGCTCGGCCCGGATGTCGAACTGATCGAGGTTCCGACGCTTGTTGGTGAGGACGTGGATAAGGCGCTGCAGATGATCGCGGACGCCGGATTGCAAAACGGCAGCATCCGCAGCGATGACAGCGACTTGCCCGCCGGCACGGTCACGTTCCAGTCCATCGACGGCGGCCAGATGGTCAAAAAGGATACCGTCATCAACCTGCGCGTGTCCAAGGGGCCCGCAGGAGGCTGCGATTCCGGTTGTGACCAATCTGACGCAGGATCAGGCTGTTTTACAGGATGAATCGGTCACGCTTTCTATCTCCGCCTATTCTACCGATGATGGAACGCTTCGCTATGCGTGGTACATGAGCACCGACGGCGGCTATGAAAACGCCGCGCTTGTCTCGCGCAGCAGGGAAGGGAATACCACCTGCGAGGCCGATACTTCTGTCCCCGGCACCTATTATTACTTCTGCGTCGTGGAAAATTCCCTCGGCGACGATACAAAAACGACAAAATCCAACATGATCGAGGTCGTTGTGCAAGAGAAGACTGTAGAAAAAACCATCGAGATCAATCTCCCGAGCAAGAGTGGTCTGTATGAGATCACCGTCTATGTCGATGGTGTGCTGCAATACGGCCCGACCTCTGTGTCGATCACGGACGACCGTTCCATGATCGTTGAGGTCACTGTCAGAGGCAAGGGAACCTTACCGGTTGATGTCTATCTTGACGGTGCAATCTATGATTCGCAGTTGATCCTGTTTGAGTGAGCATATGGAAGAGTATCGTATCATCAAAGCCCTGAGCGGCTTCTATTATGTACAGACGGAAGATGGCGTTGTCGAATGCCGCGCCAGAGGACGCTTCCGGCGACAGGACCAGTCGCCCCTCGTCGGCGATTTTGTCCGCATTACCAGACAGGGCGATAAGGGCGTTCTGGAGGAACTTCTGCCCCGGAAAAACGCGTTCATCCGCCCGGCAGTCGCCAACATCGACCAGCTTGTCGTGCTGGCCTCCTGCGCCATCCCAGTGACGGAGCCGTTCCTGATCGACCGTGTCCTCGCCATCGCCCAGATGCAAGGTGTCCCGGCCCTCGTCGTCGTCAATAAGGACGATCTGGCCTCGGCGCAGCCCCTTGCGGAGATCTACCGCAAGGCAGGCGTTCCCGTGCTCGTCACAAGTGCAGAGACGGGCGAGGGGATCGAGGCTCTGCGCGAAGCGCTCAACGGAAAGCTTTCCTGCTTGACCGGCAATTCCGGCGTCGGAAAATCCAGTCTCCTCAACCGCGCCTGCCCGCAGCTTCAGCTGCCTGTCGGCGAGGTTTCGGAAAAGCTTGGCCGCGGCCGCCACACCACGCGCCATATCGAACTCTACAGTTTTGGCGGCGGTACGTTCGTCGCCGATACTCCCGGCTTTTCCGCATTCGATACCGAACGGATGGAACTGGTGCACAAGGAACAGCTGCAATATGCTTTCCCAGAGTTCGCTCCATATCTTGGCCATTGCCAGTTTCCCGACTGTGCCCACCGAAAAGAACCCGGCTGCGCCATCCGTAAGGCTCTAGCAGAAGGGGAAATCGGCCAGACCCATTACGACAGTTACGAGCGATTGTACGAACTGGCAAGCCAGCTGAAAGAATGGGAACTCAAATAAAAAACCCGCCCCGGACGTATAACAAGCCGTCCGGGGGCGGGTTTCATTCTATTAGAGAGAAATGGGATTACAGCTGGACAGGCGAAACTCATTCGTGCTGCGGTTCTTCTCCTGCCTTTGCTTTTTTGATATACCGGTAAATGCTTGCCTGTGAACAGGACAGCTTTTTGACCGTGAACTGTACCGCGCCGCGCAGTTCAAACATGCCCTGTTCGTGCAGCTGGGCAATGATCCGTGTGCGCTCCGCCTGCGTCAGCCTGTCGAGCGGCACATCAACGGATTTGGTGACCGTCTCGAACAGTTCTTCCATAAGGCCGTTCATATCAGACTGAAAATGCTCTGCCGGGACACTTGGCGCGTGCTGCGGCTGCATGGGCTGCTTGGCGGGTGCGTCAACAGGGAAGTAGTGGTGGTGGACAAAATCGTCCGGGTGAATCAGCTTCAGAATGGCGTCGCTGATCTCATGGAACCGGCTGTCGTCAAAGTTGATGCACAGCAAACCGACCAGCTTGCCGCCGTCTTTGATAAACATCGTGCTTGAGCGGATGGTTTTTCCGTTCGCAAGCTGACCGGTGTAATTCAGGTTATAATCGCTCGTCTCATACTGCTTCTGCATGATCATGCGCAGCGCCGCGTTTGTGATCGGCGCGCCGACGCTGCGGCCGCTGATGGAGCCATTGGCAATGGCAGCCACGCGGCTGGTTTCCGGCAGGATCTCGTGCAGCACGACCTCGTAATCCGGCCCAAGCGTCGCGCCGAGGTATTCGACCAATACGGTATATTGCCGAAGCATCTGTTCCGTCATGGGGGTATCCTCCTTGTGAAGTTGTCCGTGTTTCTCATACTAGCATAGATTTTATGTGAAAGCAACGAAATCAGCCTGTTTTTTGTATGCAATTTTTTCTCAATACGAGAAAAAATTTTTAACATACGAAAAATGAGAGCCAAAATTGTGCGAAATGCACAATTTTGACTTTTTTACATGCCGGTTTACAGTAATTATATTGACAATGAGATAACTGAATGATAAACTATTATCACAATGAGGAGGTGAGGACAGTTTATGAAAAACCGTCATTTCTACTGAAAAGGCCCCCGCGGCCATCGGCCCGTATTCGCAGGGCATCCAGGCAGGCAGCCTGATCATCACATCCGGCCAGCTGCCCATCGACCCGGCTACCGGTGCGTTCCCCGCAACCATCGAGGAGCAGACCCGTCAGTCCTCGAAAACTGCAAGGCAGTTCTCGCAGCGGCAGGTGCAGCCATGGAAAACGTTATCAAGACGACCGTTTTCCTCAGCGACATGAACAACTTCGCAGCCATGAACGGCGTGTATGCTACGTTCTTTGAAGGGGCCTGCCCCGCGCGCAGCGCAGTTGAGGTCGCCCGTCTTCCGAAGGATGCGCTCGTTGAGATCGAGTGCATCGCAGTCCTGTAAGCAGAAAATAGAATCTGTAAATCGATACTGTCCGCCAGGCGCCGGCAGCCCGCTGTCTGCGACGACCGGGGTATCTCCAAAACAATCGGCGTAAAACGCCAATACTTATGGAGGTCAGTATTATGAGTCACGAATATCCGCTGAATGTCCCCGCACCCCATCACTTTACCTTTGCCGTCCGCGACATTCCCGACGTTACCGTCGAGCAGCGCGAGCGCGTCCTGAAGGCCACCCATTATAACGAGTTCGCATTCCCCGCCGGCATGCTGACGGTTGATATGCTCTCTGACTCCGGCACCACTGCCATGACCAACCACCAGTGGGCTTCCCTCTTCCTGGGCGACGAGGCATATGGCCGCAACACCGGCTACTATGTTCTGCTTGACACCTTCCGCGACATCTTTGAGCGCGGCGGCGAAAAGAACTGGAAGAAGATCCTTGATCTTGTCCGCACCGACTGCCGCGACGTCGAGACCATGATGGAAAAGGTCTACCTGCCCGAATATGAGGGCGGCCTCTTTAACGGCGGCGCAGCCCAGATGGAGCGCCCCAACACCTTCATCATCCAGCAGGGCCGCGCAGCGGAATCCGTTCTGATGGAGATCGTCAAGAAGATCCTTGCTGCCCGCCATCCGGGCAAGGTCTTCACCATCCCCTCCAACGGCCACTTCGACACCACCGAGGGCAACATCAAGCAGATGGGCTCCATCCCCAGAAACCTCTATCATAAGGAACTGCTGTATCAGGTACCCGAAGGCGGCAAGTATGAGAAGAACCCGTTCAAGGGCAACATGGACATTGAAAAGCTGGAGCAGCTTATCACCGCTGTCGGCCCCGAGAATGTCCCGCTGGTCTTCACCTGCATCACCAACAACCCCATCTGCGGTCAGCCGGTCTCCATGGGCAATATCCGTGAGATCAACCGCGTTGCGCACAAGTACAACATCCCCCTGATCTTCGACGTCGCTCGCTGGGCTGAAAACTGCTACTTCATCAAGATGAATGAAGACGGCTACGCCGACAAGTCCATCGCCGAGATCGCCACCGAGATGTTCTCCTACTGCGACGGCTTCTGCATGTCCGCCAAGAAGGACGGCCACGCCAACATGGGCGGCATGGTTGCCTTCCGCGACAAGGGCCTGTTCTGGCAGAACTTCTCCGACTTCAACGAGGACGGCACCGTCAAGACCGACGTCGGCGTTCTGCTGAAGGTCAAGCAGATTTCCTGCTACGGCAACGACTCCTACGGCGGCATGTCCGGCCGTGATATCATGGCGCTTGCTGTCGGTATGTACGAAAGCTGCGACTTCAACTACATGGACGAGCGCATCAAGCAATGTGAATATCTCGCACAGGGCTTCTACAAGGCAGGCGTCAAGGGCGTCGTTCTTCCCGCCGGCGGCCATGCTGTTTACATCAACATGGATGAGTTCTTCGACGGAAAGCGCGGCCATGAGACCTTTGCAGGCGAAGGCTTCTCGCTCGAACTGATTCGCCGCTACGGCATTCGTGTTTCCGAGCTGGGCGACTATTCCATGGAATACGACCTCAAGACGCCGGAGCAGCAGGCAGAGCTGGCAAACGTTGTCCGCTTTGCCATCGACCGCAGCCGTCTCACGCAGGAGCATCTGGATTACGTCATCGCAGCCGTCAAGGCTTTGTATGAAGACCGCGAATCCATCCCCAACATGCGTATCGTCTGGGGCCACAACCTCCCCGATGCGCCACTTCCACGCATTCTCGAGCCGTATCCCAACGAGGAAAAGTAAGACAATCAAAGGAAAGAGTAAGTAAACCTGGACGGCGCTGCGCCGGAGACCCCGGCGCAGCGTGACAGTCGAATCCAACATTCTTATTGGAGGGAAAGAAATGGCTGACAAACAGGCAACCACACAGCGCGACGGCTTTAAATCCAAATGGGGCTTTATTCTGGCCTGCATCGGTTCCGCCGTCGGCATGGGCAACATCTGGCGTTTCCCCATTATGGTCTCCCTTTGGGGCGGCATGACATTCCTGATCCCGTATTTCATCTGCGTCATCCTCATCGGCTCCACCGGCGTTATCGGTGAATTCGCGCTCGGCCGTGCCACCGGCGCAGGCCCCATCGGCGCGTTCGGTAAGTGCACCGAACTGCGCGGCAACCGCAAGATCGGCGAAGCCATCGGCTTCATCCCGGTTCTCGGCTCCATGGCGCTGGCCATCGGCTATACCGTCGTCATGGGCTGGATCTTCAAGTACACCGCGATTGCCATCACCGGCGACATGCACGCCATGGGCCAGGATATGGCGGCCATCGACGGTCACTTCGGCATCGTCGCGGTCAGCAACCTGCCGTGGATCATCGTTGCAATCGTTGCCTCGTTCGCCATCATGGCGATGGGTGTCTCCGGCGGCATTGAGAAGGCCAACAAGGTCATGATGCCGGTTCTGTTCTTCCTGTTCGTGGGCCTCGGCATCTACATTGCGTTCCTGCCGGGTGCAAGTGCAGGCTACAAGTATATCTTCACGCTCGACCCCAAGGGCCTTGCGAACCCCATGGTCTGGATCTTTGCCTTCGGTCAGGCGTTCTTCTCCCTGTCCGTCGCGGGCAACGGCTCCGTCATCTATGGCTCTTATCTGCCCAAGAATGAAAACCTGCCTGGCTCCGCCAGAAACGTTGCGATTTTCGACACGCTGGCTGCTCTGCTTGCTGCGTTCGTTATCATCCCCGCCATGGCAGCGGGCGGCGCTCCGCTGGAGAGCGGCGGCCCCGGCCTCATGTTCGTCTGGCTGGTCAATGTCCTCAACGGTATGCCCGGCGGCCGGATCATCGGCGTCATCTTCTTCGTCTGCGTTCTGTTCGCCGGCCTCAGCTCCATCATCAACCTGTATGAAGCACCCGTTGCGACCCTGCAGGATAACCTGAAGATCAAGCGCGTTCCGGCTACTGCCATCATCCTTGTCATTGGCTGCGTGATTGCAATCCTCATCCAGGAGATCACCTCCGACTGGATGGACGTCGTTTCGATCTACATCTGCCCGCTCGGCGCTCTGCTGGCTGGTATCATGTTCTTCTGTCGCCGGTAAGAAATTCGTCCTCGACGAAGTCAACGACGGCCTCCAGAAGCCCATCGGCGGCTGGTTCTATCCGCTTGCCAAGTATGTCTACTGCATCCTCTGCATCGTAGCGCTTGTTGCAGGCGCAGCCCTCGGCGGCATCGGCTGATAACCATTCCAATTTCCCAAAACGCGCGTACCGGCTCCCGGTACGCGCGTAAACTTTATCTGCATATTACAATCTCGCTGTGCGACAGGAAATACGGTTCGCCGCCGGAAAACCGAATCTGGTATGTGTCGATATGCGCCTCTCGAAGCCCGGTTTCATCACCGGACAGGATCTGCGTACGGAATGTGTCCCATTCTGCATCATCGACTGTGTGTTCCGCCTCCAGAAACGTCAGCTGCATCGTATAAACAGTCTCTCCATCCAAAGTGTCGGCTTCCAGTGAGTCAAGACGGACGAGCGGCTTCTGTCCGGCGCCGGCATTGCGCAGAGAATAACCGCCGTCTTTAAATTCCCAGACGTCCGGCAGATCGTCAAAACTCAGCCGCCGGATGGGAAAAATACTTCGAGATATTGGCATAGGCCCAGTCTGGCTCGATCAAGCCTTCCACGTCCAGCGTTTCCTGATTTACTGCGTATAGCCATGTGAGATACGCCGAGGCGCTGTCCGGCAGGCCGTTATTCTCAGCAGTCTCGTCAAACTGGAAAACCGGCAGTTCGTCCAGCCGCCATTGAACGGCAAAGTCGAACCACTGCGCAAAGACCGCGCGCTGCGCGTCTGTTTCCTCCCGGCGCACCAGCATCGTGTCCAGATCCAGCGTAAACGCCTCGCTTCCACCGTCCGGCAACCCGGAGATCGTCAGCCGCATCTCATGCTCTGTCATGGAGACTGACCAGACTGTTTCATAGTTCCACAGTCCAAGCTGGGAAAGCATGCTGAACTGCCCGTCCAGATAGTCTGCGAAGCACTCGAAGGGGAGTTTCTGATAAACGCTGCTGAGCAGCGCATTATATGTGTATGTCCTGACGTTCTCCGGTGCGTTTTCGTCGGTACACGCTTGAAAGCAGCGGAACCGCGTGTCGCTCACAAGCCCTGTCTCTCCGTGATAGATCAACTCGTCGAGAACCGTGTCCTGCGCGTCGGGCAGATAGAGTGTGAGACAGGCGTCCGTGCTGCTCAGCCGCTCGGCTGTCCAGCGTGATTCTGCGTTGAACGCACCGCGCACATGCAGCGCGTCGAAGTTGTTTATCAGATAGAGTCGAACGCTGCCTTTTCGCTGTCTGACAAGACAGAACCGCCGGCATCATCTAAGAGGGCCTTTAACTGTTTGTCTGACGGCTCCGCTTCTTCGACCCGGGCTGAAACGAGCACCTCCTGCGGTTCCGTCTCAGAGGCCGGCGTATCCTGTGCGACACTGCCCGTCATCGTGCACCCTGCGGCAAATTCGGCAATCAGCACGGCTGTAAGCAGCGCCGGGAGTGCAGGCTTCACCGGCTTTGCCAGTGCATGAATTCGTGCCCGAAGCTGCCCGCCCCGGCCGGACATGGTGGTTGCTGCCGACAGCAGGCGTGCATGTGTGTGGCAGGTCATGCGCAAAAGCGTCCTGCCATACGCAGCGCGCTCCGCTTCGCCGAGACTTTGCACAGCGGCTGCATCGCAGGCCAGTTCTGCATCTGTGCGCGAAAGGGCGGCCGCCCACCACACAAACGGGTCAAACCAGTGCAGGGCCAGACACATGCAGCGCAAAGCCGACCAGATATGGTCGCCGTGCCGGAAGTGCGTTTGTTCATGCGCAAGGCAGTGCCTCCGCGCTGTCTCGTCAGCATCCGCCTCCGGCGTCAGATAGATCGCGGGCTGAAGCAGTCCAAACAGGCATGGCGAACCGGCATCAGGGGAGACGAACACCGCCGGGCACCCGCGCTGCGCCGCCGAAATTAGCCGCGCACAGCGCCGCAGACGCCGCCTGCATACCAGCTCACAGCCCAGAAACCAGCAGAATATCGCTGCCGCACCGCAGAGCCAGACTGTACGCAAAATCTTTTTCAGATCGACTGTGACAGAAGCCGAACCATCCGATTCCGGTGCGGCCTGCTCTGCGGGAGCCGACGGCTCTGCAGCCTGCTCTTTAGATTCTGCCTGCGAAGACGGCTGTGCGCTGCGCTGCGCCAGATATAAAACACGGTGCTCCGCCGCAGGAACGAAATTCTCTACGCTTACCGCGCTCTGTCCGACTGAAACCGGCACAAGCAGCCGGAGCAGCAGCAGTGCCCAAAGTCCATATTGCAGCCTCGGACTGATTCTTCCGCGCAGCGCAAACCGCAGCGCGATGAGCACCGCCGCAAGCACGGCAGAGGACACGAACCATTCAGTCACGCCGTTTTTTCGCCTCCATTTCATTTAAAAAGCGCGTACAATTCGTCAATCTCCTCCTGTGGGAGCGTCTCCTCCCGTGTCATGGCGCTGACGAGCATGCTCAGACTTCCATGGTAGACCCGCCCCAGCAGGTCACGCGTCTGCCGAACAGCGGCATGTTCGCGGGTGATATTGGGGAAAAAAGGTACGGATGCTGCCGGAATCCTCATAGCGCACCGCGCCCTTTTCTGCTAGACGCCGCAGAAGTGTCAGCGTCGTGCTGCGCGACCAGCCGGTTTTCTGTTCCAAAGACGCAGTCAGTGCCCGTCCTGTGCTGCCGGGAGCAGCCCAAAGCTGCTCCATCACAGACCATTCCGCGTCCGTCAGACTCAGCTTTTTTTCCATGTGTAATTCCTCCTTTGGTTACGTTTGTAATCTTAGAATAGCACAGCTGTTTATACTTGTCAACAACAAACTGCGCCACTTGACAGACTGCGCAGCCGGTGGTATAACTACGCCATCAAAAAGCCACTCAAACGGAAGAAAGTGCGTTTTTCTATGGAGATTCAAGTCAGAGCATATACGCGGGCCGATCTTCCGGATTTGATCCGAATCTGGAACGAGGTCGTGGAGGACGGTGTCGCTTTTCCACAGGAGGATTTGCTGGATGCTTCGTCCGGCGCAGACTTTTTCGCAGAGCAGACTTATACCGCCGTCGCGGAGGAGCGGCAGACAGGCCGCATCTGCGGCTTATATATTCTGCACCCCAATAACGTTGGCCGCTGCGGACATATCTGCAACGCCAGCTACGCGGTCGAGCGCACAGCGCGCGGCCTGCATATCGGAGAAAAGCTGGTTTCCGACTGTCTCAAACAGGGCCGGGCGCACGGCTTCCGCATCCTGCAATTCAACGCTGTCGTCGCCAGCAACACGCATGCGCGGCACCTGTATGAGCGCCTTGGTTTTCATCCTCTCGGCGTCATCCCCGGCGGCTTCCGCATGAAAGACGGACATTACGAGGATATCTGCCCGTATTATCATGTGCTGTAAACGCACAGCCTGCGCCGCAAATGCTGCGGCGCAGGCTGTGCGTTTGTCTTCAGGACGCTTTTCCGGACGGGGCGAGGAACCACAGATAATCCGGCAGCGTGATGCGGCGTGAGACGAAGCTGCGCGGCACCTGATACGGGTCCATGCCGGTCTGATAGGTCCAGCCGTCCATGCGCAGGGCAAATGTGTAATAATCCTTCGCCACGTCCATCGTCAGGTGACTGTATTTGCCCTCCGGGTAGCACAGCACATACGGGATCTGTCCCGTCGCGGCAGCCAGCGCGGCGTTGGCGCGCTCCATTTCCTGCCGGAGCGCAGGTTCGTCCATGGCGCTGAGATTTCCGTGCGTGTAGGTATGGCTCTGGATGCTGACGAGGCCGGAGGCCGCCAGCTCGTACACCTGCTCCTGCGTCATCTTGTGCTGGCTGCCCATGGCATTGCCGATGACAAAGATGGTCGCCTTGGTCTGATACTTTTCCAGCAGCGGATAGAGCACCGTGTAATTGTCGTCATATCCGTCGTCGAAGGTCAGAATGACCGGCTTTTCATAGTCTTCGATGTGCGCAAGGTCTGAGAACCAGATCGGCTCATATCCGTTTTCCTGCAAATATTGCAGCTGCTCCTCCATCCCGGCCTCGCTGACAAACAGATCGGAATATCCCCAGATCTCGTCCCCACGGCGTGGTACATGAGGACCGGCACGTTCCAGCCCTCGGGGATCTGGCCGACGGTCTGCCGCCGTGCCAGATAGCGAAGCCCGTCCGGGGCTTCGCCCCATTCCAGCCCGAGCCGCTGTGCGGCCTCTGCCAGCGGGACATAGTCTTGCGCCTGAAAGCGAATCGTTTCCACTCCCGCAAGCATCTGTGCATCAGTGTTTAAGGGCTTTGCCGCTTCCAGTACGTCAGCCAGCGCGGCCCATTCTGTTTCGTCCGCGCAATAAAGTTCCGTCAGCCGTCCCAGCAGCCAGACCGGTTCCGACAGCAAAAGCGCGGGTTCCGGCTCCTCTTCGATGATAGGCTCCACCGGCGGTTCAACCGGCGCGGGCGGCTCCTCCGGAGATTGCACCTGCGCGGCGGGAGGCTCCGGCAAAGCCGCCTCCGGCGCGGCGCAGGCGCAGAGCAGCGCCAGCAGGAAAAAGCAGGCAAGCAGGCAGGAAATACGCATTTGGGATCCCTCTTCGTTTCGTTTTTTTGTCAGTTTACCATGATTTTTCAGGCAAAACAAGTCTGGGGAGCGGTTTTTCTTGACGGCGGTGCGCCATCTGATTATAATATAGTGTATTCCAGAAAGGGGACGGCTTTCCGTTATGCTTCTATCGTTTTTTCGACGGCTTGAAAGACCGTTCCGTACCATGCGTCCGGGACGGCTGATCGTGTTGGTCTTTCTCTTCATTATTTTGCTTGGAGCGGGGCTTCTATGCCTCCCAGCCGCGTCGCGTTCCGGCGAGGCGACGCCGTTTTTGACAAGCTTATTCACCGCAACCTCCGCGACCTGCGTCACAGGCCTTATCCGTGTTGACACCGGAACCCATTGGGCCATGTTCGGTCAGGTTGTCATCCTCCTGCTCATCCAGGTCGGCGGTCTCGGATTTATGACCATCGCGTGCCTGTTTTTCTTTGCGCTTCGCCGGAAGATCGGTCTGCGGGAACGCATGGTTCTGGCGCAGGCGCTTGGCAGCGACAGCTATAGCGGCATTGTGAGTCTTGTGCGCAACATCCTGCGCGGCACGGCTGCGGTCGAAGGTGCAGGCGCGCTTATCCTGTTTTTTCGTTTCCTGCCGGAGTTCGGCTTTGGAAAAGCTTTGTGGTACGGCGTATTTCATTCGATCTCCGCGTTCTGCAACGCAGGCTTTGATGTGCTTGCGGATACAGATGTTGGCGGGAGTCTTTGCCGCTATGCAACAGATCCAGTCGTGAATTTCACCATCATGGCACTGATTATCATCGGCGGCCTCGGTTTTGCCGTCTGGGGTGATATCCGGCATAACCGCCGTTTCTCCCGCATGAGCGTCTACACGAGACTGGTCATCATCATCACAACAGTTCTGATCTTTGGCGGCGCGGGAATTTTCGCCGCGCTGGAATGGAACAATCCCGGCACGCTTGGCGGCCTGACCCCGTCGCAGAAGCTGATGGCGGCGCTGTTCCAGTCGGTCACGCTCCGCACGGCGGGCTTTGCGACCTTCGACCAGAACGCGCTGTCAGACGTATCAAAGGCTGTGGCAGATTTTCTGATGCTGATCGGCGGATCATCCGGTTCGACAGCGGGCGGCGTCAAGACCGTGACGGTCGGCGTGATTCTGTTTGCCGCATGGTCAACCGCGCGGGGACGGACAAGCGTGCAGATCATGAAGCGCCGGATTCCGCAGCAGGCGGTTGCAAACGCATCCGCGCTGTTTATTCTGGTTCTGCTGCTGTCCGGGCTCGGCGCAGCGTTTTTGAGCATAGCAGATCATGTGAGTCTGGAAAACGCACTGTATGAGACGATTTCCGCACTGTGCACTGTCGGTCTGACGACCGGCATTACAAGTTCACTGTGCGTTGCGTCGCAGCTTGTTCTGATACTGTTCATGTTTTTTGGGCGGCTCGGGATCATGACTATCAGCGTCGGATTTATGGCGGCTGACCGCGCAGAAGAGCGCGTCAGCTATGCCGCCGAAACAAAAATCATGATCGGCTGAGCAGGGGAGTAATATCATGAAAAAAACATATATTGTAATTGGACTTGGACGCTTTGGAAGCGCGGTCGCGCAGCGGCTGTATGAACTCGGCAGCGAGGTGCTGGCCATTGATCTGCGCCCGAACTCGTACAGAAGATGGAAAGCAGAGTCACCTGCGCTGCTGTGTGTGCGATGCGCGGGATGAAGACGCCCTGCGCACGCTCGGCGTCCGGAATTACGACTGCGCCATTGTCGCCATCGGCGGCGACTTGGCTACCAGCGTTGTTGCGACGCTGAATCTCAAGGAATTAGGCGTGCAGAGAGTTGTGTAAAGCCACCGACGAGACGCAGCGCCGCGCGCTGGAAAAGATCGGCGCGGATCATGTCGTCGTGCCGGAACGTGAGTCCGGCATCAAGTTGGCGCAGTCCTTGACTTCGTCCAGTATTCTGGATTTTATCGAACTTTCGCCGGACTGCGGCATCGCCGAACTGCAAACGCCGTCCGAATGGTGCGGCAAGAGCATCCGGGAGTTGGATATCCGTGCCAAATACGGCGTCAATGTTATCGCTGTGCGGGAAAAACGGTAAGGTGCATGTCACAGTGGACGCTAACCGTCCGCTGAACGAGCACATTACGCTCGTATTGCTCGGGGAGAATGACCGGCTTGCAAAGGTGAAGCCGTGATGGAGCAGCGGATTACAAGCCGTCGGAATCCGCTTCTGACGCACACAAAAAGCTGCTTACCTCGCGCGCCTACCGCGAAAAGTGCGGTGAGTTTGCCGCCGACGGTGTGAAGCTGCTGGCAGAAGCTGCCCGCTGGTATCCGGGATTGCATACGGTGATTGCGGAAGAAGCTGTAGAACTATGCAAATTACCGGACACCGTCCGCGTCATCCGTGTGCCAAAAGACGTTATGCAGTCTGTCTCCCTGATGGACGCGCCGCAGGGAGCAATCTTTCTCTGCCGCCTGCCGGAGCGGGAAGTCCGGCGCGCTCACGTCGGGAACGCTTTTGCTGGACGGCATTCAGGACCCCGGCAATCTCGGTACGATCCTCCGCACGGCGGACGCACTGGAGATTCCAGTTGTTTTGCTCGATGGCTGCGCCGACGCATATAACCCCAAAACGGTTCGTGCCTCCATGGGCGCGGTGTTTCGGACCCAGCCTGTCAGCATGACAAGGACGCAGGCCATCGCTGGCTGCCGGGAGCAGGGCATTCCGCTGCTGGCAACTGCCATGTCAGCTGATGCTGTCGATCTGCGGCAGGCTGATCTGCGTGCTGCAGCGGTCGTGATCGGCAGCGAGGGGCAGGGAATTTGTCCAGAACTATTCGCGGCTGCGGAGCAGAAAATCATCATTCCCATGTCGCCTCGCTGCGAGTCGCTGAACGCGGCAGTCGCTGCGACGATCGTTTTGTGGCAGATGAAGCGCTGAAGCCATATATAATATATCAAAAAATCCGAGAAAGACAGAGGGATTTTTATGCTGGAATACTGGTTGTGGCTGACTGGACGCAGGGGTGTCGGTCTGCGTGGGCTGCGTGCGCTGCTTGAGCAGTTCGGAACGCCCGAGGCGGTCTACTGCGCTGCGGCGGGCGAATATCCGCAGGAACTTCGTCCAGAGGGGCGCGCTGCACTTGCTGACAAGGAACTTGCGCCTGCACGTCAGATTCTGCAGCAGTGCTACCGCAAGAACATCCATGTTCTGACGTTTCAGGATGCTGTCTATCCGAACCGGCTTAAAAATCTTGACGATGCGCCGTTGGTATTGTATTATCAAGGCGTTTTCCCGGACTTTGACGCGGAACCCGTCATCGCTATGGTCGGCACGCGCAAAGCCTCCGCATATGGATTGCTTCAGGCAAAGCGCCTGGGCTATGAACTTGGCCGCTACGGCGCAATCGTTGTTTCCGGCGGTGCAGCCGGAATTGACACCATGGCGCTGCGCGGGGCCGTATCCTCCGGAACGCCGCCTGTGGCGGTGTTTGCCTGCGGTGTGGATGTTGATTACCCGGCAAGTAACCGAAGCCTGTTTGAAGACCTGCGCACCCACGGCTGCGTCATCAGCGAACTTCCGCCAGGAACACCTCCTCTGCCGGAGCATTTTCCGCCTCGCAACCGACTTCTGAGCGGCCTTTCGCTTGGTTCTGTTGTCGTGGAGGCACCCAAAAAGAGCGGCGCGCTCATTACCGCCCGCCATGCGCTCGAACAGGGGCGGGATGTGTTCACGCTGCCTGGGAATCTCGGAAATCCGACCTGCGAAGGGAACATCCAGCTGCTCAAAGAGGGTGCGATCCTGATTGCTGAGGGCTGGGATGTCTTGCAGGAATATACCTACCTCTATCCGGAACTACCGCTGCGTCAGAAGCCGATTGGGCCCATGACGCTCAGCCAACAGGAAACGAAAGACAACCTTGTTGTGGCGGAAACTCCGTCCAATCCGGAAAAAACTGACACAAAAGCCGTTGACAAGCTGGAAAACAGGGCTTATATTGACGTACAGGAAATTTTGCCGCGCGTATCTGCCGACGAAGCAGAGGTTCTCCGGCAGCTGGAGTCCGGAAAACAACCGGTTGACCGGATGATCGACGAAACGCAGCTGCCCGCCGGGCGTGTGCTCTCCGCGCTGACGCTGCTGGAGGTCAAGGGCTTTGTCAAGCGGCTGCCGGCCCGATATTATGAGTTGGCGAAAAAATAACATGGAGGCGTCTATGCCGAACGCAAAACAGAATCTGGTCATCGTGGAGTCTCCCTCGAAGGCCAAAACCATCGGAAAATACCTCGGCCCCGACTATCAGGTCAAGGCCAGCATGGGCCATCTGCGCGATCTGCCGAAGAGCACGCTGAGCGTGGACATTGAACACGATTTTGAGCCGGAGTATCAGCCGCTCAAGGGAAAGGAAGAGATCATCGCAGATCTGCGTAAGGCTGCGAAGGGCTCTGGCCGCATCTACCTTGCAACCGACCCGGACCGCGAGGGCGAAGCCATCTCCTGGCATTTGAAATATCTGCTGAACATTCCGGACGATGAGACATACCGCGTGACCTTCAACGAGATTACGCGCAACGTTGTGCAGGAGTCCATCCGGCACCCGCGTCCCATCGACCAGAATCTCGTCGATGCGCAGCAGGCGCGCCGCGTACTCGACCGCATCGTCGGCTATCAGCTTAGCCCCTTACTCTGGAAAAAAGATCCGCAAGGGGCCTGTCTGCCGGCCGTGTGCAGTCTGTTGCAACCCGTCTGGTCGTAGACCGTGAAAACGAGATCCGGGCCTTTGTCCCGCAGGAATACTGGACGCTGGACGTGAATCTGAACCGGGTCGGTAAGTCTGGCAGCTTTACTGCACACTATTATGGCGACCCGCAAAAAGCGTGAACTGTCCAGTGAGCAGGATGTGCAGTCTGTTCTGGACGCACTGGAAGGGCATCCATTTTCTGTGACCGGCGTGAAAAAGTCGGAGAAAAAACGCACTCCCGCGCCGCCCTTCATCACCTCGACGCTCCAACAGGAGGCGTCGCGCAAACTCAACATGACCCCACGCCGCACAATGATGATCGCGCAGCAGCTTTACGAGGGCGTAGAGATCTCCGGTGAGGGCTCTGTCGGCTTGATCACTTACATGCGTACCGATTCCCTGCGTATCTCCGAGGAGGCGCTGGCCGCTGCAGGCGAGGTAATTCGCAGCCGCTACGGCACGGCATATTATGCTGAGCCTCGCCGCTACAAGCCAAAATCCGGTGCACAGGACGCGCACGAGGCCATCCGCCCATCGAACGTTGCACTCTATCCGGAAGCGGTCGAGCACGATCTGACTAAGGAACAGTACCGGCTCTATAAGCTGATTTGGAGTCGATTCATCGCGTCGCAGATGACAAACGCGCTGTACGACGTGACGGCAATCGAGGCCGCCTGCGGAAACCATGTCTTCCGCGCGACCCACCAGAGCATGAAGTTCTCTGGCTTTACTGCCATTTATGAAGAGGGCCGTGACGACGAACAGGAAAAGCTGGATTCTCCGCTGCCTGACCTTGCCCCAGGCGAGGCGCTCACGGCAGTCGGCTTTGATAAACAGCAGCATTTTACCCAGCCGCCCGCGCGTTATACGGAGGCGTCCTTGGTGCGCGCAATGGAGGAAAAAGGGCGTCGGCCGCCCGTCTACCTACGCAGCAATCATTGCGACGATTCAAGACCGTGAATACATCATCAAGACCGATAAAAAGCTTTCGCCGACGAAGCTTGGCGAGGTCGTGAACGGGTTGATGATGGATCGCTTCCCCAATATCATCAGCGTTGAATTCACTGCTGACATGGAGAAGCAGCTTGACCAGGTTGAGGCCGGGCAACGCCGCTGGAAGAGCGTGCTGGAGGAGTTCTATACCGGATTCCATCAGGAAATGCTCGACGCGGAAGAAGCGCTCAAGGACACCCGGCTCAAGGTGCCGGATGAGGTTTCAGACGAAAAATGTGAGATCTGCGGTCGGAATCTCGTCGTAAAGACGAGCCGCTTCGGTAAATTCCTTGCCTGCCCCGGCTACCCGGAGTGTAAGTTCACCAAGGCCATTACGGAAAAATGCCGGGCCGTTGTCCGAAGTGTGGCAGCGCGATTCTGAAACGCAAAAAGTAAGCGCGGCTACGCTTATTACGCTTGTGAGCGCGGTGCAGCCTGCGGTTTTATGACGTGGGATGTGCCGACGGATCAGGACTGCCCGGTCTGCGGCCAGACGATGTTCAAGCGTTCCGGCAAGGGTGCGATGAAGCCGTTCTGCGCAAATCCTGAGTGCTCCAACTTCCTGCCGGAGGACAGGCGCGGCTATCGCCGCAAGTCCACTGCGACCGGCGAGGCCGCAACTGCGGAATCCAACGCCGAGGCCGCTGCCGAAGCTGCGCAGAAGCAGGCAGAGGAAAAGAAAGCCGCAAAGAAAGCGGCAGCGAAAAAGCCCACCGAAAAGGCGGCTGCAAAGAAGCCTGCCGCGAAGAAGACAGCAGCGAAAAAGCCTGCGGCTAAAAAACCAGCTGCCAAAAAAGCTGCCAAAAGACCGAGCCGGAAGACGATCTTCCGTTCTGATACAGAGATAGAAAGGACACCCCCAACATGCTGGAAGTGAAAGTGATCGGTGCAGGCCTCGCAGGCTGCGAGGCTGCGTGGCAGCTGGCTGAGCGCGGCATTCATGTGACATTGACCGAGATGAAGCCGCAGAAAATGACGCCTGCGCACCACTGCGCGGACTTTGCTGAACTCGTCTGCTCCAATTCCCTGCGCGGCGACCGGCTGGAAAACGCCGTCGGCCTTTTGAAAGAAGAGCTGCGGCGGCTGCACAGCCTGATCCTGACCTGCGCGGAGGCAAACCGCGTCGAGGCAGGCGGCGCGCTGGCCGTTGACCGCTATGGTTTTTCCGGCATGGTAACGGAAAAAATCCGGTCGCATCCCAATATCACCGTCGTGGAAGCAGAAGCAGCTGAGGTTCCGGCAGGCCCGGCTGTCATTGCGACTGGCCCCCTGACCTCTGACGCGATGAGCGATGCGATCCAACGCTATTTCGGCGGACAGGAGTATATGAGTTTTTTCGATGCCGCTGCGCCGCTTGTGACTTTCTCGTCCATCGACATGGACAAGGCGTGGTTTGCATCCCGATACGATCGTGGTGATGCGGATTATGTCAACTGCGCAATGGACAAAGACGAATACCTTGCCTTTGTCGAAGCACTTAAAACGGCGGAGGAAGCACCGGTGCACGGCTTTGAGGACAAGCATGTCTTCGAGGGCTGTATGCCCGTCGAGGTCATGGCCCGCCGTGGCGTCGATACTCTGCGCTATGGACCCTTGAAGCCCGTTGGGCTGAAGGACCCGAAAACAGGCCGTGAGCCGTATGCCGTTGTGCAGCTGCGCAAGGATAACGCCGCAGGCTCCGTCTACAATATCGTCGGCTTTCAGATCCATTTGAAATTCCCGGAGCAGAAGCGCGTGTTTTCTATGATTCCCGCGCTGCACGACGCGGAATTTGTCCGCTATGGTGTGATGCACCGCAACACGTTCCTTGATTCTCCGCGTCTACTCGACCGTTACTATGCTGACCGGCGTGACCCGCTGGTCGCCTTTGCGGGCCAGATGACGGGCGTAGAGGGCTATGTCGAGTCAACGGCTTCCGGTTATCTAGCAGGTGTCAGTATGGCGGCAAAAGTCAAGAATGAGCCGCTGCCCGAGTTCCCGCGCGAAACGGCCATCGGGGCGCTGGCAGCGTACATTTCGGATGCGAGCGTTGTCTCGTTCCAGCCGATGAACGTGAATTTCGGCATTCTGACGCCGCTTGAGCACCGCGTCAAGGGAAAAGCCAACAAAAATCTCGCCATTGCACAGCGGTCGCTTGCAATCATCGATCAAATGACAGGGCAGGAGGAAGCAACATGAGAATTCTGGTAGACGCCATGGGCGGCGATAACGCCCCTGATCAGATTGCGTTGGGCGCGATCCAGGCAGCAAAGGACTTCAACTGCGAGGTCGTGCTGGTCGGACGCGGCGAGGCAATCCTGCGCGCGCTGAAGGATCAGGGCATCGAAACGCTTCCCAAGGGCGTGGAGATTGCCAACGCGGACGACGTCGTGGATATGCACGATGATCCGGCGACGGTTGTAAAAAGAAAAAGGATTCCAGCATGGTCGTGGGCCTGAATATGCTGAAGGAGGGCGGCGGAGATGCGTTCGTCTCTGCGGGCTCGACCGGCGCGCTGCTCTCTGCGGCCACGCTGACTGTCCGGCGCGTCAAGGGCATCCGCCGCGCGGCCATGGCCCCGCAGATTCCGACGAAGACCGGCAGAGGCCGTGCTCATCGACTGCGGTGCAACGGCCGACTGCACGCCGGAATTCCTGCTGCAATTTGCATTCATGGGTTCCTATTACGCCGAAAAGGTGCTGGGCATTGAGAATCCGCGCGTTGCGCTTTTAAATATCGGCGCGGAGGATTCCAAGGGCGGCGAACTGCAGAAGGCCGTCTATCCACTGTTAAAGCAGGCAGGCGAGACCGGTGCAATCAACTTTACTGGCAACATTGAAGCGCGCGACGTGCCGCTGGGCGGCGCGGACGTGGTCGTGGCCGACGGCTTCGGGAAACGTCCTGCTCAAGGGCATCGAGGGCACGGCGCTGTTCATGTCGTCGATGGTGAAGAATATGTTCAAGAAAAACGTACTGACCAAGCTGGCGGCGCTGCTGTGCATGGACGGCGTAAAAGCATTCAAGAAAAGATGGACTACCGCGAGACGGGCGGCACGGCGCTTATCGGCCTGGAGTAAGCCCGTTATCAAGGCGCACGGCTCGTCCGACGCTCTGGCCATCCGCAACGCCATCCGGCAGGCCATCGGCGCTGTCGAGGCGGACGTGGCCGCGACGCTGGCCGCAAATATGGACCATATGGTCATACCAAAGGAGTATCAACATGCTGAGTGAACTGGAAGCCGGGCTGGGCTACACGTTCCGGGACAAGAGCATTCTCGAAAACGCGCTGACGCACAGTTCCTATGCCAATGAAAACCGCGAACGCGGCCTGCACGATAACGAACGGCTGGAATTCTTAGGCGACTCGATTTTGGGTTTCGTCGTGGCGGATTACCTGTACCGGAATTTCCCGGACAAGCCGGAGGGCGAGTTGACACGCATCCGCGCCGATCTTGTCTGCGAAAAAAATCTGGCCCGCGCAGCGGGGACGATCAAACTCGGCAGCTTTCTGCTGCTCGGCCACGGCGAGGAGCATGGCGGCGGACGCAAGCGCGATTCCATCGTCTCCGATGCCATGGAATCCGTGATTGCGGCCAGCTACATGGACGGCGGCTTTGCCGCTGCAAAGGAGATCATCGACCGTCTGATCCTCAGCGACGTTCCGGCGGGCAAGCCGCATAATTTTGACTATAAGACCGCGCTCCAGGAGTTGGTGCAGCGGAAAAAGGATCAGGTGCTCCGTTATGAACTCACCGGAGAGTCCGGGCCGGATCACGACAAGAAATTTGAGGTCGAGGTTCTGCTCAACGGCAAGCCCTGCGGCAATGGCAGCGGCAGCAGTAAAAAACGCGCTGAACAGGCCGCAGCCGCAGCTGCCATCGACGCGCTGTTCCCAGGAGAATTGTAAAAACAGAACCGCTGGAAGAGTTGTTCCAGCGGTTCTGTTTTGCTTAAAGGATCAAAATCTGACACATCCTCATCGCGCTCAGCGCCGTTTCGTGGCTTTCGGGGTCACACCTGCACAGCAGTCCGCACGGACGAAAAGCGGAACCTCGGGCAGCGCGCCCTTTTGCCATCATTGCGTTCGTAATAACGCAGATATCCGTGCAGAGGCCAATGAATTCGACACGCTCCAGTTCCGGCAATCGCTTGAGATATTCAATCAGGGCAGGGGAACCAAAGCCGGGCTTATCAAAGACCGGCGCGTCCAGAACTGGCAGAGCCGCATCAATCTGCCAGCCCTCCGTTTCCTCTATGCAGTGCGGGACCGGAAGATTCCGGCCTTCCTGTGTGGACAAATACTCCGCATGATGCGTATCGCGCGTGAAGACGACGGTTTCGCCGTCCTCCCGCGCTTTTTTCAGCCGTGCGGCAACCCTCGGCACAATGGAAACGGCTTCTTTCGTCCCCAGCACGCCGTCAATAAAATCCTTCTGCATGTCAATAATGGCAAGAACCTTCATACAACAAGCCTCCTCTTCGAGTCCAGTATAGCATATACAGCCGGAACATGCACAAAAAATTTCTTGACAGATTCAGATGCGGGCGCTATACTTGTGATACTTAAAATTTTTTAATTAAAATATTTTATACAATGAGAGGAGTTGCCATGCTGCTTCAGACCATCGAGGCGCTGTTTCGCAAATACCGTTTGTTCTGCTACCAGAAGCTGTTTTCCGCTGTGCGGGAAAAAAACCGGGCAGTCTCAGCGCGACGGAGGCCTTTTCCGCAGACATCATTCATCTGCTTGGAAGTCCGACAATTTCCCCAGTTTGCCGATACCATCAGGATCTCAGCCAAATGCAACCTATAAGGTCAATCAACTTGTGTCAAAAAGGCTATCTGCGCAAAACAGTGCAGGCGCACGACCGGCGCGAGATCGTGCTGACGACCTCGGAGAAATTTTCTGGTTATTTTGATGAAAATGAGGAAGAAATGAAGAAAAAAGTCGCTGCGCTCTCCGCGCAGTTTACACCCGAAGAACTTTGCAGCGCCGAACGCGTGCTGCTGGCCCTCGGAACGCTTCTGTAACGAAGGAGGATATTATGGACATTTTTGAAAAATGCAATCAGCGCTATATTCAGGATGAAGTCCGGGATCTCGGCATCTATCCCTATTTCCACGCGCTCGAATCCCGGCAGGATACCGAGGTCATTATGGAGGGCAAGCGCCGCATCATGCTGGGATCGAACAATTATCTCGGTCTGACGACGAATGAGGCAGTCGTCAAAGCCGGCATGCACGCCTACGAAACACTCGGCTCCGGCTGCTCCGGCTCCCGTTTTTTAAACGGCACACTCAAGCTGCATCTGGAGCTGGAGGACGAACTTGCAAAGTTCCTGCGCAAGGACGCGGTCGTGACCTTCTCCACGGGCTTCCAGTCCAATCTCGGCATCATCAGCGCCATTGTCGGCCTGCATGATTATGTTATCATGGATCGCGAAAATCACGCCAGCCTCTATGACGGCTGCAAGCTGTCCTACGGCAAGATGCTGCGCTACCAGCACAACGACATGGCGGACCTTGAAAAGAAGCTGCAGAAGGTGCCGGAAACGGCAGGCTGCCTGATCGTGACCGACGGCGTATTCTCCATGGGCGGCGATATTGCCAATCTGCCCGAGATCTGCGCGCTGGCGCAGAAATACGGTGCGCGCGTCATGGTCGACGATGCGCATGGCCTCGGCGTCATCGGCGAGGGCGGCCGCGGCACGGCAAGCTATTACGGGCTCGAGGATCAGGTCGATATCTACATGGGCACGTTCTCCAAGTCGCTCGCCTCGCTCGGCGGCTATATGGCAGCCAGCAGCCGCGTGGCGGACTTTGTGCGCCACAGTTCCCGTCCTTTTATTTTCTCCGCATCCATCCCGCCCGCGAACGCTGCTGCGGCTCTGGAAGCACTGCGTCAGCTGGAAGCGCATCCGGAGTTGGTGACGCGTCTTCAGGAGAATGCACTTTACATGCGCAGTCTTCTGAACGAACGAAACATCAAAATGCGCCCGTCCAACGGCGACCGTATTCCCATTATCCCAATCTATACCTATGAACCAATTCCGACGCTCACCATTGCAAAGGAACTCTACGAACGAGGTGTCTACGTCAATTCCTCTCTGCCGCCTGCGGCGGCTCCGCATGAGTGCCTGCTCCGCACAAGCCTCATGGCCACGCACACACATGCGTTGATCGACGAGGCTGTTGCGATCATTGCAGATGTCTTAAGGGGGTATGACCTGTGACGCCTGTAAAGAAGGTATGTGTCATCACCGGCGGCACATCCGGTATCGGCCTGTGTACGGCGCAAGCCATGCTCGAAAAGGGCTACACGGTCTATGAACTTTCCAGAAGAGCCGAGGGAGCGCCCGGCATGAACCATATTGCGGCCGACGTTACAAAAGAAGAGACGCTTGCCGCAGCTATACAGGAGATTTTAAAGCGGGAAGACCATATCGATGTGCTGATCAACAACGCTGGCTTCGGCATTTCCGGCGCGGTCGAATTCACGAAAACAGAGGACGCACAGCACCAGCTGGACGTGAACTTTTTTCGGCATGGTACGCATGAATCGGCAGGTGCTGCCGGTGATGCGCAGGCAGTGCTATGGCCGCATTGTGAATCTGAGTTCTGTTGCAGGCGCAATCCCTATCCCCTTCCAGACCTATTATTCAGCCAGCAAGGCCGCCATCAACTCCTACACCATGGCGCTTGCCAATGAGGTCAAGCCCTTCGGCATTCAGGTCTGCTGCGTTCAGCCGGGCGATATCCGCACGGGCTTCACCGCCGCGCGGGAAAAGAACCCGGAAGGGGACGATATTTACGGCGGACGTATCGCGCGCTCCGTCGCAGGTATGGAACGCGACGAGCAGAACGGCATGGACCCGGAGAAGGCAGGCGCATTTATTGCGCATGTTGCGACGAGAAAGGGAATCCGGCCCGTCAACACCATCGGCCTGCAATACAAATTTTTCTGCTTCCTCGTTAAGATTCTCCCGGCAAAGACACTGAACTGGCTGGTTGGATTGATCTACGCAAAATAAAGGACGGGCGCGCCAAATGGCGCGCCCGCTGTGTTATTTCTCAAGCTGTTTCTGCACAACCTGCACAATTCGTGCGATCGCAGCGCTTAAAGCGGCGTTGACGGCGAATTCTACGAGGAAGTTCACGCCGATAAACGCGACGAAAAGGAAATAGACAATGTTCGTGCCGCCTGCATAGTCCTGCAGAACGGGCTTGAAGACCGTCAGCATCCCGATGGCGAACACGCCCGTGTTCACGAACGGCGCCGTCAGCGCGCCGCGATGCAGCTGAGCGTCTGCTCTGCCAGCGCCTTTGCAGCGAGTCCCGCGCACAGGCCGCACAGCACGGCCTTGCCGACGCACACGACGATCAGCCAGAACGGGGCTTGCGACCCACAGAACATTTGTAAACTGATCCGCGCCCGTGATGCCTGCAATCAGGCAGACAATCCCGAATACCGCGCCAAGACCGGCTCCTGCACCTGGGCCAAACAAAATCGCGCCGACGACAATGGGAACCAGCGTCAGCGAGATCGGGACCGGCCCGATGCGGATACCGCTTGCAACGGTCTGCAAGACGACGACCAGCGCGGCCAGTAAGGCCAGCGAGGTCAGACGGACGACGGATGCGTGGTTACTGCGTTTCATAAGTACCTCCTGCTGTCACTCCGAATTCTCTCGGATGCAACGCAATTTTATTTGACAGCGCTACACAATTACAGCGCACAGCTTTTACCACAAAAATCCTCGGCCATAAAGTCCGGCTTTTGTTCGCCTGGCAAAAAATCTGCTGGCGCAATCTGTACAAAATTGTTCCGTGCAGTCATTTTATTTATACTTTAAAGAAGGGATCACGGGATTTCTTCCTCGACCGGCTCGCTGGAAATGGGCGCGCCGTCCTTGATGGCCTGCCACTGCTCGCGCGTGATGAGCAGCTGACGGGGCTTCGAGCCCTCGAACGGGCCGACGATGCCGCGCTCTTCCATCTCATCCATGATGCGCGCCGCGCGGGCGTAGCCAAGCTTCAGGCGGCGCTGAAGCATAGAGACGGAAGCCTGTCCGGTCTCCAGAATAACATCGACTGCGGCCGGGAGCATCTCATCGCCGTCGGAGCTTTCTGTTTCTGCGGCTGTGCCGCCGGAGCTGCCGGAGCCGGATTTTCCGCTCTCCGCAGCCTCCTTTTGTCGATCTCCGCCATGACGGAATCGGAATACTCCGCCTCGCTGGAATCCTTGATGAACGTGACGACGTCCTGGACCTCGTTGTCGGTGATGAAGCAGCCCTGCACACGCTTCGGCTTGCCCTGGCCGAGTGGCGCATAGAGCATATCGCCCTTACCGACAAGCTTTTCCGCACCGGAAGTGTCGAGGATGATGCGCGACTCCATCGCGGACGCCACCGCGAATGCAATGCGCGACGGGATATTCGCCTTCATCAGGCCGGTAATAACGTCCGCGGACGGACGCTGCGTGGCGATGACAAGATGGATGCCCGACGCACGGCCCATCTGCGCGATGCGGCAGATGGATTCCTCAACTTCCTTGGCAGCAACCAGCATCAGGTCTGCCAGCTCGTCGATCACGACAACGATCTGCGGCATGGCTCGAGCTCATCGTCCGCCGAGGCGCGCGCCTGCTTGTTGTAGGATTCAAGATCGCGGACGCCTGCGTCCGCCATCATGCGGTATCGCCGCATCATCTCCGTGACAGCCCACTGGAGACTGCCAGCGGCCTTTTTGGGGTCGGTGACGACGGGAATCAGCAGGTGCGGAATGCCGTTATAGATGCCGAGCTCAACCATTTTCGGGTCGACCATGATGAGCTTGACCTCCTCGGGCTTCGCCTTGTACAGAAGCGAGATGATCAGGCTGTTCATGCAGACCGATTTACCGGAGCCGGTCGTACCGGCAATCAGCAGATGCGGCAGCTTGCCGATATCGCCGATGATGCGGTTGCCGCCGATATCCTTGCCGACGGCAAAGGAGACCTTCGACTTGTGCTTTGCAACCTCCGGCGAGTCGATGACCTCGCGCGCCATGACGACCGATACGATCCGGTTCGGCACCTCGATGCCGACCACGGAGATTTTGTCCGGAATAGCCGCGATGCGGACGCCGGACGCGCCGAGCGCCAGCGCGATGTCGTCGGCCAGATTCGTGACCTTGGAGAGCTTGACGCCGCGCTGCAGTTCCAGTTCGTACCGTGTGACCGACGGACCGCGCGTAACGTTGATGATATGTGCTTCAATGCCAAAAGACTGCAGTGTGTCGCTCAGCCGCTCCGCGTTTTGCCGCATTTCCTCGGTGCCGTCGTGCGCCTGACCGCTCCCGGCCTTCAGAAGGTCGACGGGCGGGAACTGATACTCCGGCTTTGCGGGCGCCTGCTGCGTGATCTGCTGTGCGATCTGCGCGGCCTCGAGCTGCACGTCCGCCTTTTTGAGCTTTTCCGGCTGTTCCGGTACCTGCAGCGGAGGAGGAGCGGTTCTTCCGGGGCCGGGGCGGGCTGCGGCTCAGGTTTGGGTGCGTCAAAATGGTCGATCACGAGCGGCGGCATCTGCCGCGGCTGTGTCATGGGAATGACGTTCGGGATGGGGGCCGGTTCTTCTTCCGGTTCCGGCTCCGCCATCTTTGCCGGCGGCTCCGGCTGGTCGGCGATCAGCGCGTCAAACTGCGACTTGTAGTCGGTATGCACCTCCGGCTCTGCCTGCGCGGCGGCGGCAGTCGCGCTTCCGCGGCCTCCGACTCCTGCGCGGGCTCTGCGGACGGCTTTGCCTGCCTGCGGCTGTTCTCCACAAAAACATCCGGCCGCATGGGCGCAGAGCGCTTTATTCTGCACTCTTTTTGGGCGTCTCTTCGGGCAGGGAGGATCGTCGACCGGCAGGTCGAACTCGCTCATCCGCGACGCGCGGCGCTGCTCGGCCCGCTGGACATGCTCGATGTGGTGCGTGGCGACGGTGTCGACGATGGCCTGTGCGGTGTCCTTATGCTCGCGCTGCGGCTCGGCATATTCGGCGCGCGGCCGGTTTTTGATGGCGGTCACAATGCTCGCGACCGTCATATTGAGGCTCGTGATCAGGCTCAGCAGCATCCCGACGATCACCACGATCACCGCGCCGATCCGGCTGATGAGCGCCGCGAGCAAGCTTGCCAGCCCGCCGGACAGTACGCCCCCGGCCGTGCCGCTGATGCCGCCGTCCCAGAAAGCGCGGTGACGACTTCCCAGCCCTCCGGCGCGTCAAAGCTTCCGCCTACTAGCTGTACCAGACTGCCGACCAGCGCGGCCGTCAGAAACGTACACGTTACGCGCAGCGCGACGGGGCGGCCGTCATGCAGGATGAGGATGAGAAAGCTCATCACGAACGAGAACGGCAGGATATAAAATCCCGCGCCGATCAGCCCCCGGAATACCGACCCAAGCAGATTCAAAATCGCCGCGTCGATCCGGAAGCAGCACAGCACTGTCAGCAGCGCCAGCACCAGACACACGCAGGCGCCGACCTCCCGCCGGATGGGCGCGGCCTGCTTCTTGGCCGGCTTTTTCCGCCCGCGAGAGGAGGAAGATGTCGTTTTTCTTTTGTTATTGGTGGCCATGGAACCTTACACCTCACGAAATCAGGGACAGGATCAGCGTCAGCAGACCCGCGCCCCAGCAGTAATAGCAAAATCCGCCGAATTTCCCGCGCTGCACGATACGGTTGAGCGCGAAAATGGCGAGATACCCGAATACGAACGCCGCCGCGACGCCGCACAGATACATCGGCACCTCCGCCCAGTCGATCCCGGCGGAAATGGCCTTGACGAGCGACAGCAAATTCGCGCCCAGCACGGCGGGAATGGAGAGGAAGAACGAGAAGCGGACCGCGAACGTCCGGTCAAACCCGCGCAGCAGCCCGGCGGAGATCGTCGTCCCGGACCGGGACAGGCCGGGTACGACGGCAATCATCTGTGCCAGGCCGATGATGATCGCGTCCGAGAGCGTCATGGCCTTCTCGGTCTTGTTGCCGTGGCCGAAGCGGTCGGCCGCCAGCAGCAGAAAGCCGGTCACGATGAGCGCGAAGCCGATGAAAAACGTGTTGTAGAACAGCGGATCCAGCCAGTCGTTCAGCAGCGCGGCGGGGATCAGCGGCAGCGTGGCCGCGATCAGAAACAGCAGCAGCCGCCGCCGCGGCAGATCGGGCTTCACGCCGCGCCGCAGCTTTTTGATGTGGAGCATGGCTAGCCCCTCGCGGCACAGCCCGCGCAGCTCCATATGATACGCCAGAATGACCGCCCCGAGCGTCCCGAGATGCAGCAGAACGTCAAACAACATCTGGTTTTCCAGATCCCCGATGCGCAGGAAGTTCTGCAGAATGGCGAGATGGCCGGAGCTGGAGATCGGCAGAAACTCCGCAAGCCCCTGTATGATACCAAGTAAAATGGCGCTCCAATAGGTCATACCAGATCCTCCATCCGGAAAGTTGCCTCCGCCGGGCGGATGCACATACATATTTATATTATCACGTCTGGAACAGCTGCTGCGGGCTGTTCGTCGTCCGGCGCGGTCTCACGCAGGCGCATGAGCAACCGGTGCTCTCGTCGGAATCGGCGACCTGCTTTGTGCTAAACGAGAGGTCAATCAGATTTTTTATCCGGCGTGCCGGAAAGCGCACGGCGAAAGATTGCCGGGCCTTTTCCTTGTCCTCCTGCCATCAGGCCAAACGGCTCGCGGAACGTGGACAGAACTTCGCCGCTGGATGCGACATAGCAGCCATAGACGGCGGTCCAGATTGGTGCGGTCGGGCTTCATACGGCGCCGCAGTTCGCCGATTTCTTTATTTGTCATGGGAATACTCCTTGTGCTAAAAAGTCATTTCAGTATATCATAGATGCGGCAAGATTT